>Ga0187843_10000593_pt1 | contig 24994 bp, 13 predicted proteins | sample SpaLakP09_SKY_43_FD_134516 | JGI IMG/M metagenome (GOLD analysis project Ga0187843, IMG submission 134516) | Oligotrophic lake water microbial communities from Sparkling Lake, Wisconsin, USA - SP09_SKY_43 | ecosystem: Environmental > Aquatic > Freshwater > Lake | place: USA: Sparkling Lake...
TATAAGAAGAGTTCTAAAAGATATGAACAGAAAGGTTCAATGTTTTAATGGCAAGGGGCTTGTATCTTTAATATTACCTGATGATCTAAATTATGAAAAGAAGAATAATGTAAATCCTGATGAGCCTACTGTAAAGATATATAGAGGTGTGCTGTATGAAGGCACACTCGATAAAACAACATTAGGCGCGGTAAGTAATTCACTGATACAGATAATGTACAAAGAGTATGGCGCAGACAAGACGGCGGATTTTATAGATAAGATACAGTTTGTGGCAAATGGGTATTTATTGGTGAGTAGTTTTAGTATAGGTATACAAGATTGTCTAGTAACTGATCCAGCGAAGGTCGAAGAAATTAATAATGTGATAGAAAAATGTTTTATTGAGGCCGAGGGAATAAAGAAAACGACGACGCATCCCAACATCCGAGAAATAAGAATCACCGGTGCTCTGAGTAAAGCAAAAGATATCGGACTTCGGATAGCGAAAGACGCCTTGGATCCCAATAATAACTTTTTAAGTACGGTGAAAAGCCAGTCCAAGGGGGATTTTTTTAACATAGCCCAAATCACTGGATTGCTTGGTCAACAAAATATTTTAGGACAAAGAGTGAATCCCACGTTGAATAATGGTAAACGAACTTTGCACCATTATCCACTAGATGAAGAGTTACCGATGAAAATGGAGTACGAATCGAGGGGATTTATTGATTCTTCTTTTATAAAGGGACTTAACCCTCGTCACTTTTATTATCATTCGATGTCAGGTCGCGAGGGGTGTTCAGACACGGCTTTAGGTACAGCAACATCTGGATATATACAAAGAAGAATTGTAAAACTTACAGAGGATATAAAAGTAAGTTATGATGGAACAGTGCGAGATGTATCTGGAAATATATATCAATTGGCGTATGGAGAAGATGGAATCAATCCAATGTCAACCTTAAAAGTAGGGAAAGAACAAGAGATATGCGATATAACTTCGATAGTGAATAAATTAAATATGAAACACGAAATAAAGTTAAAATCAAAGAATAGAAAATAAACTACAATCTTATAATAAAATATTATAAGATTGACCGGAATCTCGGGAAATAAAATAAAAATCACTTTGTAAAAATTGTGCAAAAAAGTTTGTAAATTATAAGAAAAGAATCCAATCACCCGTCTTTTAAAAGACTATGAAAATAAATTAATTAACAAGGTTAAGACTAGTTTTTCAGACACTCAACAGCATTTATTTACAGCAAGCTTTTATTGTTTTTTAAGATATGATACAAAAAAAGATTTTGTAATAAATTTAGATGATTTATGGAAATGGCTGGGATTTTCAAGAAAAGACCCAGCTAAGAGATTGCTTGAAAAACATTTTACAATAGATATTGATTATCAAGTTGTAAAAGCTGCTCCACCGAATTGTGGAGCAGCTTTTGAAGAGTCAAAATCACCTTCAAAAAATTTGGGTGGTGCAGGAATGAATAAAGAACAAATTATGCTTACAATTAATACCTTCAAAAAATTTTGTTTGAAATCAGAAACAAAGAAAGCTGATGAGGTGCATGACTATTATATTAAGTTAGAAGAACTATTACAAGAAACAATAAATGAAGTAAATGCAAAGAAATTAAAGAAACAACCAATTTTTCAAAAGATTCAACTAAAAGCACCGGGTTTCGAACAATTTGCAAAAAATGTACAAGTACTAAAAAATAAAAACTTGATAATAAATAAAGGAATGCATAATCGCTTCATAGCCTACATTAAAAGCTTTTTTGATAAGGACGACGAGTCTCTCGAACACTACATACGCGACATAAACACATATTCTAATAATTAATTTTTTAAAATATTTATTTTTAATAAATGGAATGCATATATTCTTATAAAAAATCCGATGAAATGGCTGATTCGGTTGTAGAGTATAACGGTCAGTTTGATTGTACAAGTACAAATTATATAAATTTACAAAATGGGTATCAAATTAGATGTCCAACTGAAGTTCACACTACTGACATTAAGACCGATAGCACAGGTAAACAATATCAAACCAATCTTGATGTTTCATGCCAAATTAAGGCTAAACCTACACCTGCGCCTACACCTGCACCTACACAACCTCCAAATAACCTAATTAAAATATATTTATCACCTTATTTCATAGGGGGTATTATATTTGTCGTGGCGATTTCAATTTTGTTAGTGTTTATAAATAAAAATAGAAAAACTCGTAACCTAAAATAAAATTGAATCCTAGATAATCTTTTGAAAAAATATTTAACCACCCGATGATTAAATATTTTGGACAAATCGCATACGTGAATAAACAGAATATGTACGCATGCATTACACCTGACTTAGATTCAGGTTTAGAGAAAGAGCCGGATCCTGGATGGCCAGGTTTCTATAAATGCAAAGATGTGTACTACAATATGAAAGAAGGTGAGGATTTAAAAAAGTTTTATCAAGTATCGTTTTATATTGAAGAAAAGGGGAAATATGCGTACAATGTGAAAGCGGGCGCGTGTTATTGTGATGATTTGTATTGTGTTGGTCCGGTATGAGATCGTGCGAGGTAAATGTAGTAAATGTAGTAAATTTTAAATTTTATTATTTAATATAAATGTCATTTGATTATTCAAAAATTAAAATGTGCGCGGCCGATTTGCACAATGCGCCTTTCTCTGATTCTAAAAAAGCGAGAGCTGTAAGTTATAAAGGTCTAATATGGCCTGAAAGAAGTATTATATATATTAATTTCGAGACTGTACCTCTTGATATAGATATTGAAGAATCGGAGTTCATAATTAATCCTATTGATTCTTTTGCATATGATCCATTAGAAAAAATATGCTGTGACAGGATTAGAGCAGCCAAATTAACTAAAGACCAAAACACTGTTCAAATTGCTGTAGAGGATAGTATTAAAGAAATAGTAATGAAACGTTTTCAACCATATATAAACTTAACATTTGTTTTTGGACCTGGAAATTCTAATATAAATATAAGTTTTTCTAAGACAGGTGCGTGGTCTGTTATTGGAAGAAATAGTAATTATGCCAAACCAAGTATGAATTTTGGATCTTTCAGTGTTAGAATTGTACTGCATGAATTCGGACATGCTTTAGGGTTAGGCCATGAACACCAGAGTCCTATAAATAACTCTATTAAATGGAATTTGGAAGAAGTTTATAAATGGGCTAAAGGTTGGAGTCAAGAACAAGTTTATTATAATATTATTAAAAGATTAGAAACTACAGAAATCAATGACATAAGCTACTTTAAACCCGGTACAGTTGACCCAACCCTAGTAGAATATGATCCTTCTTCTATAATGTTATATTTCTATCCACCTGAGGTTACACTTGACAATAAAGGAACAGCATTAAATTTGATATTATCTAAGAAGGATGTTTTATATTTGAACGCTCTATATCCAGGAGATGGTGCTAATGGGTCAACGAGAATATCACCTTATCAATTTTATCTTGATGTCTATAAAAAAAATATTTATTATGATGTTATTAAATTTATAATTAAAACTTCAAGTGATATTTTTGCAGGAACTTATTCCGATGTTATAGTTAGTTTGTATGATCCAAACCTAAAAAAAGCACGCGATTTTAAACTTGAAAATGATTTTAAAACAGGAAAAACAGGTACTTATATATTGCAATCAACAGGAATTCCCAGATCATCTTTAATAAATAAACCAATTTTATTCACATTAAAAGGTAAAGATCGTTGGAAGTTTCAAAATATTGCTATTTATTATAATGATCAATTTATAATTTCATATTATGTAGATATGTGGTTAGGCGATGGTAAATCTATATTATTAAGCACGCCTTTACCTTCGACAACCAATGATAACCAATGCGCAGTTAAATTTAATCCAAACTTATTAAATGTAAACTTATTTAATGACCCTCCATGTGTTGCATTTGACAAGAGTACTAATCCTACTGTACTTTTAAATGGGGCAACCTGTAAGTACTATAAAGGTAAATGTTATTCAACGACCGCCAATCAATGTACTAACTCATCGGATTGTAAATTTTCATTTCGTGATCTCAGATGTGTAAATACTAAAGGAGGTAGTAGTCTCAATTGTAGACTAGGGCTAAAAGGTTGTACATGCGTTTCTGGGAAAGGCGCGAATAACTTAAAAGAAAATTTTCAAATTGGTAATGTATCTATTTCAGGATTAACTATCGGATTAATAGTATTTTGGTTTTCTTTATTGGCCGTACTTATATTTTTGAGTATACAAAATTAAAATAAAATAAAATTAAAATTATTTATAATAAATGTCTTTTGATTATTCAAAAATTAACATGTGCTCTGCTGATTTTCACACTCCAAGATTAGCAAATTCTAAACAAGCACGAGCTGTAAGTTATAAAGGTGTAATATGGCCTCAAAGAAGTTTGATATATATTGATTTTGGTACTGTACCTGTTAATATCATTAATAAAGAAAGTTGTAATAGTGTTAATGATCCATTAGCAAAAATATGTTATGATAGGATTGAAACAGCTAAAAAAACTAAAGACCAATATAATGTTCAAATTGCTGTACAGTCTAGTATTAAACAAATAGTAATGACGCGATTACAACCATATATAAATTTAACATTTATGTTTGAAAAAGATAGTAATGGAAAATCTAATATACTTATAAGTTTTGATCCGAAAGGAGGATCTTGGTCTGCTATAGGAATACAAAGTAATTATGGAAGTTATAATAAAAATCCAAGTATGAATTTTGGATGGTTTGATCTTCGAAATATATTACACGAATTTGGGCATGCTTTAGGGTTAGCACATGAACACCAGAATCCTATAAATAACCCTATTAAATGGAATTTACCAGCTGTTTATGAATGGGGAAAGAGTATGGGACATGACAAAGAAAATGTTGATCGAAATGTTCTTACAAGACTCAACACTTCAGAAATCAATGATATAAGCTATTTTAAGTCTGGTGAATTTGATCCAACCCTATTAGAATATGATCCTTCTTCTGTAATGTTGTATTACTATCCACCTGAGGTTACACTTGATAATAAAGGAACAACTTTAAATTGCATATTATCTAAAAAGGATGTTTTATATTTGAATGCACTATATCCTGGGGATGGAGCTTATGGTTCGAAGAGAATATCACCTTCCAAATTTTATCTCGATACATACTCACCTACTGCCGCTCCTTTAAATTATTTTGGATTTGTAATTAAAACTTCAAATGATTATTATTCAGGAACTAGTAGTCCCGGTATTAAATTTGGTTTATTTGATACTGAATGGAAATATTTTAAAGTTAATAACGAAGGAGGAAAATATTTTAAGAGAGGACAAATTGATACATTTAGATTTGAATCTGGAGATATTCCCAGATCATCTTTAATATATAAACCAATTTATTTAATTTTTAATACAACTGGAGATGATTGGAAAATTGAAAGCATTGATATTTATTATAATGGCATTTTTATAAGTTCACATAAACTAAATAAATGGATGGGTGCTAGTAAAGGTTCTGTTCAATCTCTAATAATAAACGAACCAGTACCTACTGAACCTGCTCCTACACCTGCCCCTACACCTGCTCCTACACGTGCTCCTGTCCCTACACTGAAACCTGTACCACTTCCTACAACCAGAGATGCTCAATGTCAACTTAAAAAAAGTTCCAAATTATTTGGCAAATCTACATGTTTTGCATCTGATCCTCTTGCAACAAATTTACTTTTAGATTCAAAAACATGTAAATTATCTAACGGTAAATGCTATTCAACTACCGCCGAACAATGTACTAAATCTTCAGACTGTAAATTTGGTAGATTTAATGTAAAAGATATTCCTGAATGTGTAAACATTAAAGGAGGTGGTAGTCTTAATTGTAGACTAGGATTCGGTGGATGTAAATGCGTTTCATCACTTGAAAAGTTTAAAAACAGTAACACTCCTTGGGGTGCTGGAATAATTTAAGTATAAAAAATTGATTTTTTTTTACAACTTTGTAAAAAAAATACAGCTTTTCGTAAAATGTCTACCGTTAAAGAAACCTGTGATATATGTGTCGAGAACATCAATCTTGTCAACAAAAAGATTACCTGTATTCATTGTGATTTTTCTTCTTGTATGAGATGTGCAAAGAGATATATTACAAGTGAGTCTTCTGCTAGTTGCATGTCTTGCAAGAAGGAATGGAATGATGATTTCCTTGATGCAAATTTTCCAAAAACTTTTCTCAATAAAGAGTACAAAAACCATATCGAAGGTATTGAATTCGCAAAGCAGGAGGCTCTGCTACCTCAAACAATGCTTGTTATTGAGAACGAGAAGAAGAAAGCTGCAATACTTAGGCAGATATTTGCACTCAAGGATCAAATCGTGGAACTTGAATTTGAATATAATAGAATAGGTACAACAATTCAGGTTCCTAAATCACCTGAAGCGGACGAGCCAAAGGTTTCTGTAATCAAGCAGTGCCCGAGTGACAAATGCAATGGTTACTTGAACAGCAAATACAAATGTGGTATCTGTGATCTAGTTGTTTGTACGAAATGCGAGCAAATCAAGGCTAGCGATGATCATACTTGCGATTCTAGCGATATCGAGACTGTCAAGATGAAGAAGAAGGAATGCAAATACTGCCCCAATTGTTCTCGTGAGACATTCAAAGATGGTGGCTGCTACCAGATTTGGTGCCCTCCTCCATGCAATGGCGGTAAAGGTACTGCTTGGGACTTCAATACTGGTAAAGTCGACAAAGGAGGCGTACATGCGCCTTTGTATTATCAGTATATGAGAGAGAATAGAGTGAATGAGAATAATAACGGTTGCAGGGGCAATGACGAATTGGTTGAAATAAACGCGATTGATTATCAAATTCGTACTAAACGGCTTAATGTTAACCGTCACAGTTTTGAGATGATTTACAACATTCATAGAAGTATTACAGATGTCAAGTACCATTTGATGCCGAAATACGAGACCGTTGACGACACGTTTGAAACACACGTTGATATCAGAGTGAAGTTTTTAAAGAATGAGATTACTAAAGAGTCATTTAATAAGACTTTAATGATGAGACTGAAGGCAAAGAAGAAGAAACAGATGATTTATGAAAACCTCGAGATGCTCGAGAATGTCATTGTAGACATTTTTCATAGATTGTATACAGCTGCTAGCCTCGCGCCTTGGAACTCGCTATTGGATTTGTCACCATACCTGGTGGAGTTGGAGAAGATTCGTGAATATTATAACGTAAGTATTTTGAAGACAAAGAAAAGGTTTGCGATCAAGGGATTAGATGTCGGATATATGAATGAAAGATGGGAGATGAAGAGAGTAGTTTAGATAAGTAAATACAATTTTATAATTATTAATTATAAAATTTGAAAAGATATTTAGAAGAGTATAGAAGGGATATTTATTGGAGTTCCAGTAACCCCAGTTATTTTAAAAGTTTTAATAGAATGCACAAGAGTTACGGTTCCACTATAAGCAGTTACACCGCATCTTGTACCTCCAGGTGTCCACGATCCTATATTAGCTGATCCAATAAAAGCATCATTTATGTATACTATTATATACCTCTCAGTATTTGAAACATAACGATAATACATTCTGAAGGTTATATTGAATTGATTATTTCTTACTGAATAATAAGGGTTAAATTGCCAATTTACTAGTTGTGTTGTCCCGTTAAATATAAACAAATTAGAGCTATTATCGCTTCTATCTGGCATAAAAAAACCTATACCGCCACCCGGATCCCCACTACTTGTAATATTAAAAGTTGTATTACCGGTTCCAAGAACTAACGCAATACCCTCGGAAGTATTACTATCCGCAGTAATAAAAAAATTCGATTCCATAAGTATATCACCATTTACTTGATTATAATTATAATTTCTAAAAACATACGCAGCTCCTCTTTGACTAGTACCGGCTGTTAATTGTGAAAATCTAGGAACAGCAATTGTCTGTATTGAAGCAGTCCCTGTATATGATAAAGATCCAGTTGAACCAGTAGTACCAACCCAATTTATATCACTATCACCAATATAAACCGGTGGTATGGGATCTCCTCCAATAATAGTCCAATGTGTATCTTGAAAAGTACAAATTAACTGAACACTTGAACCAAATAAATTCAACGTTACGCCACCAGCTACCCCTGTTGATGAAGCCTGTCTACCATAAAATATTTTTTGGCCTGCATTTTGAGCTATTGTTAGAGTAGTTCCGGTTGCGTTAAGGGTAACGTTAATAACAGAGCCTATTGGTGAAGTTGTTGGCAATGTAAGAGTCGCCGCACCTGTACCTTGTTGTATAATATAACTTTGATTTACTGACATAGCTGTACTACCTGCAGTAGATATAGCTGTTAATACACCTGCTGCACCAGTAGGACCAGTTGAGCCAGTATTTGTCGCAAAACCTATTGGACCTTGTGGACCTGTCCAACCAGTGTATCCGGTGTATCCTGTATATCCAGTAACACCTGTCCAACCAGTCAAACCAGTATAACCTGTATACCCTGTCCAACCAGTATATCCAGTATATCCAGTATATCCTGTGTAACCAGTGTATCCTGTATAACCAGTATATCCTGTAAAACCTGTCCACCCAGTGTATCCAGTGTATCCAGTATATCCAGTGACACCAGTCCAACCAGTATATCCAGTGTATCCAGTGTATCCTGTATATCCAGTAACACCAGTCCAACCAGTGTATCCAGTATATCCAGTATATCCAGTTCTACCAGTAAAACCTGTCAAACCAGTGTATCCTGTATAACCAGTATATCCTGTAAAACCTGTCCAACCAGTTCTACCGGTAAAACCTGTCAAACCAGTGTATCCTGTGTATCCTGTGTATCCAGTAAATCCTGTAAAACCTGTCGTTCCTGTACCTTGCGGTCCTGTGTAACCAGTATAACCTGTTGTACCAGTAAAACCAGTAACACCGGTGTATCCTGTGTAACCAGTATAACCTGTTCTACCAGTAAAACCTGTTGTACCAGTATATCCCGTGTAACCAGTATATCCTGTTCTGCCAGTAAAACCTGTTGTACCAGTATATCCAGTATATCCAGTAAAACCTGTTCTACCAGTAAAACCGGTTGTACCAGTATATCCTGTAAATCCAGTTGAACCTGTTTGCCCTTTTGAACCTCCTAATTCAACCGCGTATATAAAAGGTATTGTTTGCTCTCCGAACACTTGATCACTTGCAGTATCTCCTTTAAGATTATATACTCTTAAAGAATATACATATGTACCGGTTGATGTATTCGTATCTAAAGCACTTAATGACACAACTGCATTTGTATTACCACTAGCACTTTCATAAAATACAGCCTGACCTACACCTGTACTACCACCAATGGTTCCGGAATAACCAGGTGCAATTGATGTATCTCTATATATTCTTGCTAATCCGTTAAAAAACTGTGTTGCACCCGGACCCCCGGGACAATATACATCAAATGAAACTGTAACTTGTATGGGATTGTTATTTCTTGCTGATATTGTACCTGTTTGAATAACAATCTTCGGATAATCAGGTGTTTTTGGAACACTTACTCCACCTGTAAATCCTGTTGAAATTGTATAGTTAGCAGAATATGTTATTTGCGGACCGGCTGGTCCAGTTGGTCCTATAATTCCAGTAGCTCCGGTTGCTCCTGTATTTGCGGCTGATCCTGGTTGTCCTGTATACCCTTGAGGACCTGTATGACCAGTATAACCTGTGTATCCAGTACTTCCAGTAAAACCCTGTGCACTCGGATACACAACTACATTTGTGAATTGTACAGGATTGTCCAAAGATAATTCAGGTTGACATCTGAAATATAAAGTAGGATATGTTGAATTTGAAACAGATTTTGAATCAGTCACTGCTCCTAATGTAAAAATACAATAATTACCATCGTAATAAACATTTAAAATATCACCAGGTGTATAGGCGACAATAGGACCGTCTGAGAACCGAAATATATTTGTACCATCACTTGTATATACTTTTAAAGGAGAATTCGGTACCCAGCCGCCAGTTGGACCTGTTATAGGAGAATATAAACCAAATGATATTTCTTTACCGTTTCCAGCATTTGTCATATCAGGTAATGCCAAACTAAATCCTATATTTGTATTTGAATAATTTAAAGTATCTGTACCCACAATATCAGACCCTGTTCTTACTGTAAATGACGACGTCGAATTTATTGTAGGAGTTCCTCCAAGTATTTTTAATGTAGTATAAGAACCACCCTGTGCTCCAGTAGGACCTCTTGAGCCAGTAGCCCCAGTATATCCAGTGAAACCGGTCCATCCAGTAAATCCCGTGGTTCCTGTACCTTGTGGTCCTGTATATCCTGTGTATCCAGTAAAACCAGTAAATCCGGTGGTTCCTGTACCTTGCGGTCCTGTATATCCTGTATATCCTGTATATCCAGTAAAACCAGTATATCCTGTATCTCCTTTATCTCCTTTGTCACCTTTAAAAGTTATAAATAATACTGCCTCTGATTCATTTGTGAATGTTCCACCTGAATTTTGAAGAGTCACATCATATGTCACATATGGATATGGCGATCCAGTTGGTCCAGCTTTTGCATCTAGAATATAATTTGCATATATAGCAGCATCATCAATTTTTTGCAATATAATTGTACTTCCTGTATTAGCTCTTAATAAATATAATTGAGAAATATCAAATCCCTGACTATTTAATGAACTTATATAAAGTTTTTGATTTGGAGGCGTGGTGGCAAAAGAGGTATCATTTGTTATAGCCCCAGAAGATGCAGTCGGTGGGTTGAATCCAGTACCAACATAATAGTTAAAAGAATTTACTGTAGATCCTGGATCACCCTTCGGACCAGTCACTCCAGTATATCCTGTAGTACCAGTACCTTGCGGACCCGTATATCCTGTATATCCAGTAAATCCAGTATATCCAGTGTATCCTGTGAAACCAGTAAACCCTGTAAAACCGGTACAACCAGTGTAACCAGTAAATCCTGTATATCCGGTAAAACCAGTGTATCCAGTGTATCCTGTGAATCCTGTAAATCCTGTATATCCGGTAACACCTGTCCAACCGGTATATCCAGTATATCCTGTATATCCTGTATATCCGGTAAAACCAGTATATCCTGTAAAACCAGTATATCCTGTGTATCCTGTGTATCCAGTAAACCCTGTAAAACCTGTGTAACCAGTGTATCCAGTAAAACCGGTGTATCCAGTAAATCCTGTAAACCCTGTAAAACCAGTATATCCGGTAAAACCGGTAAAACCAGTGAAACCTATTGAGCCGGTTGCTCCAGTATTAGAGGCACTTCCAATAGGACCTTGCGGTCCTGTATATCCAGTATATCCTGTGAATCCTGTTGAACCCGTATTAGATGCTGAACCATCAGCTCCAGTTGGTCCAGCTGGCCCAGTGTACCCTGTATATCCTGTAAATCCGGTAAATCCAGTGTATCCAGTAAATCCTGTATAACCAGTATATCCTGTAAAACCTGTAAAACCAGTAAAACCAGTGTATCCTGTAAACCCTGTAAAACCTGTACGACCAGTGTATCCTGTATATCCTGTAAAACCGGTGTATCCTGTGTAACCGGTGTAACCTGTAAACCCTGTAAAACCGGTATAACCAGTATATCCTGTAAAACCAGTAAAACCAGTAAAACCAGTAAAACCAGTGTACCCTGTATATCCTGTAAAACCGGTCCAACCAGTAGATCCAGTATTTCCAGTATAACCAGTATATCCAGTAAAACCAGTGTAACCAGTGTATCCAGTAAACCCCGTTGAACCAGTAACTCCTGTATACCCAGTGTATCCGGTAAAACCAGTGTATCCTGTATATCCAGTATATCCGGTATATCCTGTGAATCCTGTAAAACCCGTTGTTCCAGTAAATCCGGTATTTCCGGTAGCGCCAGTAACTCCTGTATACCCAGTGTATCCGGTAAAACCAGTGTATCCTGTATATCCAGTATATCCGGTATATCCTGTGAATCCGGTAAACCCAGTTGAGCCAGTAAATCCGGTATTTCCAGTAGCTCCAGTATTCGATGCTTGTCCAGGTGATCCAGTAAATCCTGTGTATCCGGTAAAACCTGTAGCGCCAGTGTTTGTTGCAAATCCACCAATTCCTGTAACACCCTGTGGACCAGTATATCCAGTAAATCCGGTTGATCCTGTATTTGCTGCTGAACCGGGTTCTCCTGTATCTCCTTTAGGACCGGTATAACCAGTATATCCAGTGAAACCAGTCGAACCAGTATATCCAGTATAACCAGTATATCCTGTATATCCTGTATATCCAGTAAAACCAGTATATCCAGTGCAACCTGTAAAGCCTGTTACTCCAGTGTAACCAGTCAAACCAGTGTAACCTGTATATCCTGTAAATCCTGTATTTCCAGTGTAACCAGTGTATCCAGTGTATCCTGTAAATCCAGTATAACCAGTGTAACCGGTATATCCTGTATATCCTGTATATCCTGTGTATCCTGTAAATCCAGTATAACCAGTGTAACCGGTATATCCTGTATATCCTGTATATCCTGTGTATCCTGTGTATCCGGTGCAACCTGTAAAGCCTGTTACTCCAGTGTAACCAGTAAAACCCGTATAACCAGTGTATCCGGTGTATCCTGTAAATCCAGTAAAACCAGTGCAACCAGTGTATCCGGTAAAACCAGTAAACCCTGTAAAACCGGTGTATCCAGTGTATCCAGTGTATCCAGTGTATCCGGTAAAACCAGTAAACCCTGTAAAACCGGTGTATCCTGTATATCCTGTATATCCTGTGTATCCTGTGTATCCGGTGCAACCTGTAAAGCCTGTTACTCCAGTGTAACCAGTAAAACCCGTATATCCAGTGTATCCGGTGTATCCGGTGTATCCGGTGTATCCAGTGTATCCAGTGTATCCAGTATATCCAGTGTATCCTGTAAAACCAGTTGTACCTGTGCTTCCGGTTACTCCAGTATATCCTGTAAAACCAGTTGTACCTGTGCTTCCAGTTACTCCAGTATATCCAGTAAAACCAGTAAAACCAGTAAATCCTGTTGTTCCTGTATTTGTCGAAAAACCAGCCGGTCCTGTATATCCTGTATATCCTGTATATCCTGTATAACCAGTAGTTCCTGTAAACCCAGTTCTACCAGTATATCCTGTAAAACCAGTATATCCTGTATATCCTGTAGTTCCTGTAAATCCAGTTCTACCAGTATATCCTGTAAAACCAGTATACCCTGTATATCCAGTAAAACCAGTAAACCCAGTAAACCCGGTTCTTCCTGTAAAACCAGTATAACCAGTTAATCCGGTACAACCAGTTACACCAGTATATCCTGTTGTTCCTGTAAATCCTGTTGTTCCTGTTGAACCTGTATTTGTTGAAAACCCAGGTGCTCCTGTTCTACCTGTATATCCCGTAAATCCTGTATATCCTGTAAAACCTGTAAATCCAGTTCTACCTGTATAACCTGTAAATCCGGTAGTTCCAGTAAAACCTGTTCTACCAGTATATCCGGTAAAACCTGTATAACCTGTATATCCAGTAGTTCCCGTAAAACCTGTTCTACCTGTATATCCAGTAAATCCTGTATAACCTGTAAATCCAGTAGACCCAGTTACTCCTGTATACCCAGTTGTTCCTGTGTATCCTGTTGTTCCTGTATAACCACTAGGTCCTGTTGCTCCTGTATTTGATGCTAATCCAGGCGCTCCGGTAAATCCAGTTGGTCCTGTATATCCTGTGTATCCTGTAGTTCCTGTAAATCCGGTTCTACCTGTATAACCTGTAAATCCTGTTAACCCGGTATAACCTGTAGTTCCTGTATACCCAGTAGTTCCTGTATATCCAGTATTTCCCGTATATCCTGTTACCCCTGTATAACCTGTGGTTCCTGTATATCCGGTAAATCCAGTAAATCCAGTAGAACCTGTAGCACCTGTATTTGTCGAAAAACCTGGAGCTCCTGTTCGCCCTGTATATCCTGTAAACCCTGTATATCCTGTGGTTCCTGTAAATCCAGTTCGTCCGGTATAACCTGTATAACCAGTTAATCCGGTATAACCTGTTGTACCTGTATATCCAGTCGTTCCTGTATATCCAGTAGTTCCCGTATATCCTGTTACCCCTGTATAACCTGTAGTTCCTGTATATCCGGTAAATCCAGTATATCCTGTTGGTCCTGTTGATCCTGTATTTGATGCTAATCCAGGCGCTCCTGTAAATCCTGTTGATCCTGTATATCCTGTGTATCCTGTAGTTCCTGTAAATCCGGTTCTACCTGTATAACCTGTAAATCCTGTTACCCCTGTATATCCGGTGCTTCCTGTATGTCCTGTTACACCAGTAAACCCAGTAGTTCCTGTATAACCTGTTAATCCTGTGTATCCAGTTGTACCAGTATATCCAGTAAATCCGGTAAATCCAGTAGAGCCTGTAGCACCTGTATTTGATGCTACACCTGGCGCTCCTGTATATCCAGTAAATCCAGTAAAACCAGTGCAACCTGTAGCACCTGTATTTGATGCTACACCTGGTGCTCCTGTCCTACCAGTATAACCAGTAAATCCTGTATAACCTGTGAATCCAGTAAAACCTGTTCTACCTGTATAACCTGTGAATCCTGTATATCCTGTAGTTCCAGTAAAACCCGTTCTTCCTGTATAACCAGTAAAACCCGTTCTTCCTGTATAACCTGTGAATCCTGTATATCCTGTAGTTCCAGTAAAACCCGTTCTTCCTGTATAACCCGTAGAACCAGTTGATCCAGTATTCGAAGCTTCACCTGGCGCACCAGTACTTCCAGTATATCCTGTATAACCAGTAGGGCCTGTAGCTCCTGTATTAGAAGCTTGACCTGGTGATCCAGTAGATCCAGTATAACCTGTATAACCAATTGCTCCTGTTGCTCCAGTATTTGTAGCTAAACCTGGCGGACCGGTAAAACCAGTATAACCAGTCGCCCCTGTATTTGATGCATAAGCTGGCGCTCCAGTGGGACCATCGGGGCCTGTAGGACCATCGGGACCAGTAGGGCCTGTAAATCCGGTACCGCCAGAGCCGCCTCCGCCACCACCTCCACCGCCTATTATCCCCTCGGTTATATCATAACTTACTCTATTTACTGATGCTTCTATTATCGTGTTTGTAAACGAAAAACTCATTTATTATATTATAAAATTTTTTTTAAATAAAAATTTTATAATATGACTACACAAACCACCAATTTCCAAAGCATGGACGTTTAGTAGCAGGCTTATTAGGATCATTTGGATTTTTTGGGGTACAATACCCTGGATTTGGATTGACTTCTCTTAATTGATCAAAACCCCATATACAAGGAGCCCATAATTTAGGTTCCCATTTATCAGTTGTGCATCGGTATGCGCCGTCCATCAATCCAGTTATGGGATTGATTTTTCCACCTGAAAGAGTTAAACCGGGATCTTTTGAACTTATACCTGTATCCACGCATTTATGATCTCTCTCAATAAAATAATTTCCATTTGGATTTGACGTACATAAAACAGGAGAATTTGCAGGATTTTCACATCCATATCCAGCTGGACATTCTTTACAAGATATAGCCCCTTCCTCATCCTGATAATATCTGTCATTAGGGCTTTTACAACTTTCTCTCCTATTTCCTGCTGGACATTTAAACCCTTTTTCACATAAAAGACAAGTATTTCCATCATTTGGATTTGGATAATATCTAGGTGGACATGTTTTTGTCATGAACTTATCATTTGCAATATCCACCGGAATTTCTTTTTGTCTTTTACACGTACTTTGTCCAGGCTGATCTTGGTATTCATAACCTACACATTCGGTTTTTATACCATTAATACAATAACTTCCAATTGGACAGGTTTCCGGAAAAGACATTTTAATTTTATCGGTATAGGTTCCAGGAGGAGAAATGTTTATAATACCATTACTACAAAAACTTCCAATCGGACAATCAAGTGGTGTTATCATACCCTCTTTATCTGTGTATGTTCCTGGGAGTGGTTTTTTACAAATAGTTTGCCCTTTTTCATTTTGATATGTTCCTATCGGACAATTTATTGGAGTTGATAATCCTCCTTTATCTGTATATGTCCCTTCAGGAGCTGGGTATTTAATACCTTTAAGACAATAAGTTCCAGGAGAACAAATTTTTAATGTAATACTATCATCAGTATAACTACCATCGGGAATTTGCAAGCATTTATCCTGGCCTGTTTGAGGTTGATACGTACCAGGAGGACATTCCTTTACAGCTATCGATTTTGTACTATCCACATATTTACCTGCAGGCGCCTGTATACAACTAGTTTGTCCACTTTGATCTTGGTATGTACCAATGCGGCAATCTATTGCGCTTGTTAATTCTTGTGCGTTCGAAAAGGTTCCTTGAGGAGCTGGATATCTAATACCTTTAACACAATAACTTCCAGGAGGGCAAATTTTTATTGTAATACCATCATCACTATAACTACCATCGGGAATTTGCAAACATGAATTCTGTCCTGTTTGAGGTTGATATGTACCAACAGGACAATCTTTCGGAGCTATTGATCTTATACTATCAACATATTTCCCTGCAGGTGCCGCTATACAACTAGTTTGTCCTTGTTGATTTTGATATGTTCCTATCGGACAATCTATTACATTTGTTGAACCTTGTTTATCTGTATATGTCCCTTCGGGAGCTGGATATTTAATACCATTGATACAATAAGTTCCAGGAGGGCAAATTTTTAATGTAATTCCATCATCACTATAACTACCATCAGGAACCTGCAAGCATTTATTCTTTCCTGTTTCAGGTTGATATGTACCAGGTGTACAAACTTTTGCAGCTGTTGATCTCGTACGTTCGACATATTTACCTGCAGGTGCTGGTATACAAGTACTTTGCCCTTTTTGGTCTTGATATGTACCAGCTTGGCAATCTATTGGAGCTGTTGATCCTTCCTTATCTGTATATGTTCCAGCAGGGCAGATTTTTGGTATATTTATACCTTCTGTATCTACATATGTTCCAACTGGAGCCGGATATCTTTTACCAAGTACACAATAACTACCCTTAGGACATTTAGTTGAAGACGTTGAACCTATTTTATCAGTATAATTTCCAAGTCCCGCAGGTAAACATAGTATAGAACCAGACTTATTCTGGTAAGTACCTATTGGACATTGTATATAATCAGATTTCCCTGGTAAAGTTTGATATGACCCTGCAGGTGCAGGATTCCTAATACCATCTTTACAATAACTTCCCGGAGGGCAAATTGTGTATAAAGCAGAAGCTTTTTTAGATGTAAAATTACCCGGTGGTGGTACATCGCATTTTGTGCTTCCAGGTAATGTACTATATGTACCAATTTCACACGCTTTACAATTTGTCATTCCTGAACCATCTTGAAAATATCCAGGTGCACAAGGTTTACAAATTAATGATTTATCTTTATCTGTAAATGTACCTGGTTTGCATTGTTCACATGTTTTTTTTATAATATTATAACGAGAACCTTTTACACAATTATTCATTTATTATATTAAAATAAAATATTAAAAAAAAATAGTATTTATCTTCTATCTCCGCCCGTTTTTTTAATAAAATTGCAATACACACATATATTCCTAATATTCCCGTCTTTACCGCAAATATAGCAGGTGTAATCACCTCCGAAATCTTTACCCGTATGAACAAAAGTCGGATATTGAAGCATATTACACCCCTTACATATATAGCCTTTCTCTTCGTACTCCGCTGCAATTTCCTTAGAAAGCCGGATCCATTTTTTACACTTAACTGGTTTCTGCATTTTTATTCAATTTTTTAACCTTTAGGTTTAAAAATTTTATTTATTTACGTTCAACTATTAAAAAAATCACAACTCATTCGCAACTCATACTCGCCGTTAATCCTCCTCCTCGTACAGGTTCTATCTCGTCGGTTTCATTCATATCGATATCCAAATTAGGCTTGAAATCACTTGTGGGGTTCTCACCTGAGACACATCTTGCGACCTCGTCACTCACTGCGTGAAACAATCTGTTACAGCCTAAGCCGCTGTAGTGGTAATTCGACGAGACAGTAATTCCTAAACCCTTTGCCACCAAGAACGAGTCCTGATTAGCTCCTAGATACATAAATGCCCACTTATGCTTCTCACGCATCTCTGTAGTGAGTTCCTTGATTTGCGCGCGAGAATAGCGTTGAGAAGCATTTTCATCGCCGTCAGTTAGAACAACAACAAGTACATTTTCCTTCTTTCTTTTCGCTTGGGTCTTGATCGCGTCACCCATTGCATCAAGAAGAGCAGTCATTCCGTTTGGACTGTAATGTTCAGAAGTCAATCTTGGGATATCCTTTCCATCCATATCATCTATCACAGTCTTACTTTCATCGCTAAAAACAACAAGAGTAAAACGGAAATCACCTGTCTCCTGTTGCTTCTTTACTAAACTGTTCAATCCATTTAATGGCTCAATTCCCATAGAAGTCATTGATCCCGAGCCGTCCATTATAAAAAGAACGGATAACGGAACCTTAGTCTCTGTAGGCGTAGTCTCAGCAGGCGTAGTAGACTCGGTAGGGGTAGTCTCAGCAGGTGTAGTCTCGGCAGGTGTAGTAGACTCGGTAGGGGCAATTCCTCCATGAGGAAATGGTTGAGTGCTTTTATCGCGTAAATATGTTTGAAAGTTTTCACGAATAAGAGCTTCAGATACTTCAACGTCTGCACGAATCCGAGCTTCAGATACTTCAAGGTCTGCACGAATACGAGCTTCAGATGCAGCAATTGCTTGTAATACAGGGGTAATATTCATTTCAGTCTTCATTTCGTTTGTCTGGTTCATCCTATTAGTATTCTGAAAACATCAGAAAAAAATCAATTTTTTTTAATTTAAAACGAAAACGCACAAATATAAAATGAAATTGTTAGAATTAGTTATGATTGTGAAAAACTCAGGCGACCTTCTACGAGATTGTTTAAGATTAAATAAAAAATTTATTGATCATTGGACTATCTTGGACACCGGCTCGTCTGACAATACAAAAAATATAATTAAAGAAGAACTCACCGATATCCCCGGTGCTCTTTATGAAGAAGATTTCGTAGATTTTTCAACAACTAGAAATCGTTCTCTAGAATTATCTTCCAAAAAATGTAAGTATACAATAATTTTAGACGATAGTTATGTGTTATATGGCGGTGATATTTTGCGAAAAATGTTAAGTATTGGTGACGTTCATTGCTACAAAATAAAAATCGGTCATTATCAAAACGGATTTCTTCAAAATGAATATTATTCAAAAAGAATATTTAAAACATCTGAAGGGTATCGTTATAAATATAGAGTTCATGAAGATTTGGTTGTCCCAGAAAATAAGATTATCAAAGATATCGATAATAATAATATTTTTGTAAATGATATCGTATCTCTAGATCATCAAAACAGGTCATTCTCAAGATATAAAAAAGATATTTACTATCTAAGTTTGGATTATAAGGATAACAAGTTTGATCCAAAGACTATTTACTACCTTGCGCGAACATATTACAATATAAATAAAAAACAAGAATCCTTAAAATTTTATTTAGAACTTGAGGATCTTTGTGATTTCTCTATTCGTAAAATAAATAAAACAAATCAATACAAGGATACTCTTGCCGTGTTTACCGAATATAAATTCGCATCTGCTTATGAAGCTTGTTGTTTAGTCTACGCAATCGATGGTGATAACGAGAAATTTGAGAAAAAATTAAAGTTACTTGCGCGAAATTATAAGGATAGAGCCGAACCACTTTATAAAATAGCGCTAAATTATAAATACCAAAACAAGATGAAAGAATCAGATGAGATATTGAATGAGTTGATAAATTTCAAAAAGCCTCGAGTATCTTTTACTTTTATTGAAAATGATTTATATGAATATAATATCCCTTATCTCTATATAGAAAATAAATTGATGAAAAATCAAGTTGATAAGGCAGTCGAAGTTTTGAAAAAATTATTAAATATCTATCCACTTAATCAGCAACTTTTAAATATAAAATATGCACTAACAGACATGAATATATCATCCATCAGACTTAGCAACAGCAAAACTGTCGCTATCCACACCGGCAATTTTTTAACTTGCTGGAACCCTAAAAATGATGATCGTATTTCAGGATCGGAATATATGGCAATGAATATGGCAAAAGAATTTTATAACCTTGGTTACAGGGTATTTGTTATAGGTACTTTCGAGAATGATATAAATAATTTTCAAGGTATTTACGATAATATAGAATATATCGATAACAAATATTTCTCGGAATTTGCACTTAAGTATGTAATCGATTATCTAATAGTAAGCAGATATACTTGCAACTTGCTTTATTATGATAATATAAAGAATGTGTATCTATGGGTACATGATGTACTGCCTATTATCAATAGTACTTCAAATTCAAAGAATTTTCAAACCCATTTGACGAAATTCAAGAAGATAATAACTGTCTCCGAGTGGCAAAAAAATAATATTAAGAAAGAATTCGCGCTCCCAGACAATATATTCTACTCGTCAAGGAATGCTATATACCCGGATCGATTTTTGGACAAGAATATTGAAAAGACACCTTATCGATTTATATATTCTAGCTGCCCCACTAGGGGTCTAAATTATTTAATAGATATCATTCCACAAGTGAAACAAAAATACCCTCAAACAACTCTTCAACTATTCGTAAACAAAAACTTAATTGATTATGATACTCTTATTAAAATAGAGAAATTGGATTATGTAATCTTGAATAAAAGAGTGTCACAAGGCGATTTGGCAATTGAATTCTTGAAGTCTGACGTGTGGCTATACCCTACCGATTTCGAGGAGACTTTTTGTATTACAGCTCTGGAAGCAATGATGGCTAAATGTTTGATTGCCACAGTTGATTTCGCGGGATTGTCGGAGACGGTAAAAGGGAGAGGTGTAGTTTGCAAACATCCGATTGATAAAAATATTGATGATCTTGTAAAGAAATTATTTTTTGTTTTGGAAAAACCATATTTGAAAGAACATTTTATTGAAAAAAGTTATGAATGGGCACTCCAGCAAACTTATGAAACCCTGGCAAAGGATTGGGTAAAAAATTTGTTTTAAGTATTTATTAAAATATTTATTTTAATAAATGAAACACTCTAATAAAAGACAAAAATATTTATTAATATTTGTATTAATAGTCATTGGTGCAATTTGTTGAAAATAGTTTGTAAAATGATTTCCATGCCGTTTTGGATTATTTGTCTTCATCTTCGCTACTACTTTCGTCTTCGCTGCTACTTTCATCTTCACTACTACTATCTTCCTCATTTGGTTTAGTGACATTAACCTCTTCCTCCTTAGTTTCAGGTTTGGTAATTACCTCTTCCTCCTTACTTTCAGTTGTGGTAACTACCTCTTCCTCCTTACTTTCAGTTGTGGTAACTACCTCTTCCTCCTTACTTTCAGGTATGGTAACTACCTCTTCCTCCTTACTTTCAGTTGTGGTAACTACCTCTTCCTCCTTACTTTCAGGTATGGTAACCACCTCCTCGTCCTTAGGTTCGGGTACCTCCTTTTCTAAAATTAATTTAATATCATCATAAAGAAATTCTTTTTTAATATGATTATTATCTTTTACAAGACCGATTGCCTGGTATCCTTCATCTGTGTACAAACAAAATATATATTTCTTATATTTATCATTAGGTGTAATATCAAACTTGTTCACAGGTAAATAATTATCTTCTCCATTTATAAAATATACATTACGTCTTATCTTTTCCAAAAGAATCTCCAAATTATTTTTCTGAATTATATAATAAGTTTTATCTAAAATAAAAAATACTATTTTTGAAAAAATACTCTTGATTTTCTCTATCTTTGTCTTCTCAATTTGCTTTAAATGCTCATTCGAATCCAACTCTTTAAATAATTTAGACTCTATATAGGTCATAACTATTTTTTTCATAAGTAGTTCATCAGTAAAATAAGATTGATACACTTTGGATAGCACTTTTTCAAAATTTTTAAGTGGTAGCAGTTCAAATAAAACATTATACAATTCAGTCTTTTCTCCATCTTTAATAAATATTATTTCATTATTATAGTAATCATTAAAAGATTCAAGTAAAGCATCATTATCATTTTCGTAAAACTTTTTCAGTATCGTAGAAAACGTGGTTTTGAATAGTTTAATATTCCTAAAAAGCTTACGTTTTAGGTGGGCTACATACTCCTTCCTTTTTGACACAAGCAAACCTGAGTATTCATCCGAATAACAATATAAAATAGAGTGGAGAAGTGATGAATCATCATCGTTCACAACTCCTATTCTTATAAACTTACTCGACATATCCAACATTTCCGTCTGATCTATTTTTAATTCCATATTTTTTGTAATATATAATTCGTTTTTAAATTTAAAAATTGATTTTTTTTAAATAATAAAATTAGTTTTGACAAAATGAGTAATTTCCCCTTATACGACAATCTATCTACTGACATCGCAACCATTGACCTTACTACCAAAGAGAAAGACGAGTTTATGAAAATTGTAAAGACCATCGACACCGATGGATACGAACTTATTTACGCTCTCATACGTATCTACCAACTCGAAAATAGTGAAGATAAAAGTACTTTTAAACTTCCTTATGGTGGTAAATTTTTAAAGAATGATATCAAGTTCGATCTCAATGAGCTACCAAACACTTTGAAACAAATATTGTATAAGTTTGTTCTTAGCCATAAAAAGAAATTGGAGGAAGACGAGATAATAGAGAAAGCAATTCGCAAGCCTCGTGCAAAAAAAAGTAAAGTTTAATTACGGAAAATAATTTAAATAATATATTTAAAATATTTTAAGATATAAAATGAAATATTGGTGGATATTATTTATCATTATACTCTGTGCTACCATCGCTATCGTAGCTATATATGTGAAAACACCTTCACCGCAACCTCAATCCGGGGCAATTCTCGATTTACTTTGTAAGAAGAAAGTTACAACAGCTACAAATAACGCAAATAGAACTTGCACACAACAAAAAAATGATCTACAAAACACTATTGAAGAATGTTTTCCAAAAAAATATTGTTCTAAAACAAAATCTTGCGTAGATCTATATTCAGATAATGATAATTGCGGTGCATGTGATAAGCCATGTGGTGAAAATGAAAGATGTGATGATGGAAAATGTATTTCTAATTGTTTTCCACAAACTTATTGTTCTAAAATAAAATCTTGCGCAGATCTATCTTCAGATAACGCTAATTGCGGTGCATGTTATAAGCCATGTGGTCAAAATGAAATATGTAATGGTGGAAAATGTTTTTCTAAATATTTGCAAATAAAATATACTGGGGTGCCGGCTAATACGAGCGTTATTCTACCAATTGTAGAAATTCCCGGAAAGACTTTTCAAATTTCTTGGGGAGATGGTTCGAACACTGCCCAGTCCGAAAAAACACATACATATTCGAATCCTGGTGATTATATAGTTACTATATTAGGGGAAAATGTTATACGAGAGTTAACATCAGAAAATATTATGCGTTCTCAAAATTCGCAAGGTATACAATATATTACGCATATTTTATCTTACGGTAATAATTTTTTGACTGAAATTAATTATGCGGGTATGAAAAATTTAGTTTCTGTTCCTTCTTTTTTACCTACAAATATAACTTGGGCGGTAAGTATGTTTTCCGGTTGTTCGAACTTTAATCAAGATTTAAGTACATGGGATGTTTCAAATGTAGGCGTTATGAGTTTTATGTTTGAGAATTGTTCTAAATTTAATCAAGATTTGAGTAAATGGAATGTTAAAAAAGTTAATGATATGCCAGGTATGTTTGCTGGTTGTACATCATTCAATCAACCCTTGAATGACTGGAATGTTTCAGGTGTTTCGGGCATGAGCGCTATGTTTTATGGTTGTAAATCATTCAACCAACCCTTGGATAAATGGAATGTTAAACAAGTTACAGACATGAGATTCATGTTTGTTAATTGTACATCATTCAATCAAGATTTGAGTAATTGGAATGGTACATACATTGCAAGTAGACTTATGGACAGTATGTTTTACGGTACAAAAATTACTTTACAAACTATAAAAGATTGGGGGAAGAACTGGGTGGGTGCGCCAAATCCACAAGAACTTTTCTCTGATCCATTTCCGTAAACCTAAAAAAAAAATAAAAAAAATATTTTTTAATATAAATGAATAAAATCTATCTATTTATCGGTATCGGTATCGCTATTGTCGCTATCGTCGCTATCGCTTATGTCCTATCTTCATCTTCGTCTTCATCTACCAGTCCATCAACAGAAAAAATAAATAAAAATATTTATGACCAAATCGATAAATTTATATCCGATGATAAGTCTCCATATAAAAATAATAAAAATGGGTTTATGTCTGCTTTAAAACAAAAATTTAAAGATAATATAAATACCATTAGCGAGTGTGCAAAAAAAAATATATTTAAAAAAACCGATAATGAGATTATAAATATGTCTGATCAAGAAATCTCTTCGAAATTTACTAACATCTTTGAAAATTGTGCTGATCTTCAACTTGGATTAATTTTTATGAGTATAACTAGTAGATGTGCTATAGACTATAATATATTATTTGATTATGTGAAGACAAATGTTAACAGAAAACTATCATCTAAAGATATAGAGAATCCCGAAATGTTTGCGACAATGATTAAATTTTTTGAATTTTTGGCTAAATATAATTGTGTACCTTTTAACCCTGATCCTACCCCTGGTCCTGACCCCGCCCCGACTGACTGTGTTAAATGTGCCCGAGATTTCAAAGCTGCTGGAGGATGTCTTCCCGGTGGAGGATTTGACTTTGATAAAGTCCCTCCTGGGTGCGAATCTTGCGGTAACGAAGCTGCCCGAGAA
>Ga0187843_10000594_pt1 | contig 24970 bp, 15 predicted proteins | sample SpaLakP09_SKY_43_FD_134516 | JGI IMG/M metagenome (GOLD analysis project Ga0187843, IMG submission 134516) | Oligotrophic lake water microbial communities from Sparkling Lake, Wisconsin, USA - SP09_SKY_43 | ecosystem: Environmental > Aquatic > Freshwater > Lake | place: USA: Sparkling Lake...
GATATATAGTATTTATATCGTAAACTGTTTGAATATCAGCAGAATAATTGAAATCTATTCTTTTGACTTGATGTTTGCTAAACTCATTATAATTATCTTTAAAAGCTATAAGAGTATTAGCGCCATGAGCATAATAATCTCCAGATGTGGAATTTATAGAATAATTTTTATTTCCAAGACTTCCTGTAAATCCATTAATTCCAGTATTATAAAATACAAATTCAGCTTGATTTTGAATTAAATTATTAGGCTCAATCGAAGTGTTGAAAGATTTTAAATAACCACTTTGAAATATGCTATCTCCAAATGTCATTTTGAAATTATTTTTGATTCCACTTTCTGCAAATATATTATCAAAAAAGACTTTATCATAAGGTACTTGACTTATAAAATTAAGTTGAATTATGGATGTTAATCCTTGAGTATTTATGCCTCTATATGGTTTTTTGTAATCAACCGAAAAAGTAAAATTTGCGTTTGGATTAATATTTAATGAAACATTTTGAGCCACAAAACTATAATTAGGATATTTTAAGTCTAGGATTCCAGAGGCGTTGTATGCTTCTAAAGTTATTGGTAAATTTTTATGAGAATAAAACATTAGTAATACTTCGTAAACTTTCTTAAAGTTGTTACGACTCCGTTATTTTGAGTACTTGCACTAGCTGAAATAGATTGAGCGTTATCTATTGATATAGAATAATCTATATCTGGACAACATACTGCAGAAGAATTGATTGTAATTGATTTTGCATCCCCAGTATATAGTATCCTTTTATAAAGATTCTCTGTGAGCTCTAAATCTTCCACTACTCCATGAAATTTTATTGTTTTTGGATAGCTCGAACCAATTGTGTTGATGGGCTGATGTTGTAATTTTATATTATAATTTAAACCAAAATATTCAGAAGGAAGTTGGTTTTGTAATTCAATAATTGCGCCGTTTCCTATTGTGTAACTTTTATTAGTTAAAGATCTAATATATATAATAGATCCAGATGGAATAATAGTATTATTTGCAGGATTAGGATCTCCTATTGATTGCCATGTGATTGGATCTAATCCATCATTATAAACAAAAAATATTCCAAATGAGATTCCAGTCTGTATATAAATAGCATCTGAGGTTAGCAACGAATCTCCTGCTTGAAATTCTCCACTATTAAAAATTGTATTTAAAGTATTAGCTGATCCGCCTTTGTAAACATAAATACTATTAGAATTATAAATTGTGTTATTATTATTATTGTCATAAGAAGATAGATTAGTTAATTTGTCTTTTTCTATCGAGATATTAGTTTCTGTACCATGTAAAAAGTCTGCATCAATGTTTGTGTTAGCTGGTAATTGATACTTTCCAAATTGACCACTAGCAGGAGAATAACTAATAAAATTAACTTGCGCCGAAGCAACCGTGCTAGGATTGATATTCAATGAAAAACTTTCTAAGTAACATTCTTTAAAAGTTAAACCTCCAATATCAACATAATATGGAGTGGCATTTTGAAATTGTCCACTTTTATGTAATTCTAGTATAGATCTGATTGGATCATTATTTTGTATAAGATATTGAAAAGATACATTATTAGTTATATAACCATTGGGAGATTGAAGTGGATAAGAGTTATAATAACCTATTCCCTTGACTTCTGTTAGAGTATTTGTTGTGCTACAATTTCCATTAGTAGCTACTAAGAAAGATAGATTATTTAAATCACTTCCTACTCTTATGGGTGCATGTTTAAAAGAAAGGCTTTCCATATGTAAGATTTACACTATTAAATTAAGTAGTTTGGTAGGTTAGAAGGAATGGTTATCATATATATTAAAACTCGCATTGAGAATAAACATCACATTCAAAGCAGCTCGCACCCTCAGGCGCGGGGTCTCCTGTCTGCGGTCCTCCATTAGTCCAGAATATACATCCACTTCGACAAAATGGTTCTTCGTTTACAATTTCGTAACATTTAATCGGTTCTGAACCGTTAGGTAACAGGATGCCACCCGAGCAAAGGTCGCAGCAGTAATCAGGTGGACCGCATGGATCTGGTGTAGTGGTAGTCGTTGTCGTAGTGGTAGTAGTCGTGGTAGTGGTAGTTGTAGTTGTCGGAGCTGGAGTTGTTCCAGCAGCTAAAGTTGAACAATCCATACCATCTGCATAGTATCCTTCTCCAGCGCAAGTTGCTATAGTGTAGCATTCGTAGCAAGTTCTTGGATCTTTGAAACACCCTAATAGGAAATTTGTTGTGCTGTTTCCTACATTTACTTGCACTGGATATTTTCCTTGACTAGTACATTCTATAGCTGATCCCACTAAATTAGCTGTATAAGTTCCAGCATAAGTAGAACAAGCACAATTTGCACAATTAGCATCTTCTCCATTTGGAGTCAAAGTTTTACATTCGCAATTTGGAAATACTTCACAAAGATCCATTCCGAATCTTTGTATAGAAGGATTTAAAGGTTTAGAAGGAATGGTTATCATATATTAAAAATTATTTTTTTGAATGTAAGATGATATCTTTCTTATTATCCACCTCCATAGAGAATTCAGGACTTCCAGGGGTATTTAATAAAATTGTATTAACATTTAATTTATTATAATTCACATAACTTGAAAAATAAAATTGTTCTGCAAAAAGAGCTTGATCAAAAGTATTGAAATAATCTACGTTGCAAAAGAATTTTTTATTTCTTTCATTTAATATGAAATCAAGAGATTTCTGACAATAATCATATATAGATTTTGAATTTCCGCCAAAGATTGCCATATTGTAAAAAATTTCTGGAGTTATTGATATTTCATTAGGTATATAATCTAAAAATTCTTTTTTATTATATTCTTTATAATAAATGCTACTATCTTTATAGAAAACTGTAAAATCAGAATTATTGTTTATTTCTAATGGTTTGAATATGGTCATATCTAAGTCTAAATGAATAAAATTATCAAACATTTGAGAGGCTAAAAAATAGGTCATTATTTTACCTAAAGACCAAGTGAATTTATATTCTTTATTTAATTTTTCTAAATCAAAATGTAAAGAGTCCCATGGTTCATCTTTTAGTATATTATAAGATTTATTGCAACAAAATAAATGTACTTTATAACCAAGTTTTTTTGAGTGATATATGGATCTTTTAAAATTTGTTTTTTCTAGTATAATAGTACTATTAAATGGACTCCAACTTGAATATATTATATTCATATTCATATATTATGGACAAGGCCATTCTGGACCAGGAGATCGACAAGTATAGCATTCACATCCATCAACAGTATACGGACCACAAGTTTTTCCTCCAATACATAATGGCGCAATTATTATGCTAATATCAGAAAGTCCTGCTCCAATACATACGGCAGAGCAATCTGGAGGAAGAGTGGTAGTAGTAGTGGTAGTAGTTGTCGTAGTAGTCTCTCCGCCACCTCCACCATCTCCTGGATCAGGAGTAGTTGTAGTCGTGGTAGTAGTTGTGGTTGTTGTCGTGGTGGTAGTTGTAGTAGTGCAATCACCATCTTTAATATAAGTACTTAATATTCCTCCATTGTCTCCACCAGAATAATCTATCCAAACATGTTTTATACATCCATCAGCTAATTCAAGATTGCAAATTTTTGTTTGTTGAACAGAGTCAACACTACCATTTAAATTTATTTCAACATTATTGTTGTAATAATCAGATATTTCATTCTCAACGCCATATAGATCCATTGGTTCTTCATTATCAAAAGTATCAAAACTTACTGCAATACTATTATCTATTCCAGCATATCCAATACCTCCTCCAGTTCCACCAGCAGTATCAGATTGACTTTGAATTATAAAAGATATTCCATCTGCTCTGCCTATTCCAGGATTTGCTCCAGGAGTCATTCTCATAGCAAAATAAACTTTGAATGGATAAACTCTTGTGCTATTCCAACTATCTCCATTACAATCTCTAAATTTTATTGGTTTTTTAAAATAAAAATTACCAGCCCGTCCAAATTCATCATCTGTTAAAACCACAGTATTTACATCTGCATTTTGATCTCCTGCAATATAAGCACTTCCAACTAAATTAATACTATTTTTATAAAAGTCTTCATTAAAACTTATTATGTTATAAATATTTTGAAAACTAAAAGCTAAAATTTCATGCTTTTCTCTGCCACTTCCAGTGCTTCCTCCAAATCCTACATAAGCAAAATCGCATCCAAGATCTGGACAACAACCAGGATCATCTTCTAAGCATTTTACAAAATTAGATTTTTCTGTTACATTTTTAAGAAGATCTCTTTTTAGATCTTGCTGTCCAAGTAAAATTTCTCCACATCTATAACGCGCAGTTCCAATTACGTTGCAATGTTCAGGAGAGTAGTTATACATATTTGGCGACTGATCTCCATCATAAAATGATCCATTGATTCTATAATAACAATTATTAGCAACTTCTAATTGTACTTTGTTTAAAGCTCTTATATAAACTTCTGCAAAAGATAAATCTTGACCGTTTGCTATATGTTGGCCACTCATATAATCTGTAGTTTCTGAAGAGGCTGGACAAGGTAATTTTATTGAAATATTATAATCGCAAGAGTCACAGTTTATATTATTTAGTGCATCATTTTTTAAATCATTAACTTCAACCTCTACATCGCAAATATTTTTATCTAAATTAACATATCCACTAGTTGTTGCAGTAACACTTCCAGTAAAATAACAATTACTATCATAAGGCTTTGGGTTGACATCAATCGATGCTCCATTTCTTGGAATTATAAAATCAATTGGTAATATTCCAGGATTAGAAATTGTAAAATTCATTCCACTCCTAAAATTTATGGTAGGCCCGCTGTACTCGTAATTATAATTTGTATAAGCACTTAATTGGTTTTTATATGGAACTTGGCTACTTAAATATCCGTTGGCTGGTGAATACAATTTATAAGCCGAGGACGGAGCTAAACCAGAAAAATTAAAAATTAATGGTATTGCATCAGCAATACATTGTGAAAATATTTTACCAGATGTTCTAATATTTATATCTACATAAAAACCAGTAATAATTCCAGTTGGTTCTACGTTTATATTAAAAAATCCACTTCCGCTAGTAGTTGTTAATTTAAGATATTTATTTGGAGCAAGAGAAGGAATTGGATATGGATAAGGATATGGATAATATCTATAATCTTCGTTAAAAGAAGGGGTCCAAGAAGCTAGCCAAGGATACTTCACATCATTGTTAGAGTAATAGATATAATCCATATTTAAATTATTAACGTAATCAACAATTACCCACTTGTTTCCAGACCAAGCAATCTCTTGGGTTATAGGATTATTTTTTTTATATCTTAATTTATTATTGTATGTTGTATATCCAGTATAAGTGCCATTAATTGAACCTGGATAAGCTGAAGTAAGTGTTACCTTGCTTATTGAATTTTCTGTTCCAGTAAAAGGCACTTTAGTTCCATTTACTATTATCCCATAACTTACTCCAGTATATGAGGTGACTAATGGTTTAGCATAGTTTCCAAATTGATTATATAAATTATTATAATGTGCATCCAAAGGTTGACCGCTATACAATAAACCCGTCAAAGTATTAAAACCAGAATAAACTGGATCTAAGCAAGAGCCCGTATAAGTTCGAACCATTTCTTTTGTAGTTCTATTAAGATTCATAATTAACTTTGACTAGTTTTACTTAATAACCCTCCTGGACGTTTTTGATCAATAATTGTAGATATAACATTTTGTTTAATTATTTGGGTAAATTCTTTTAGATCTTTTTCTTTAAGGGATTTGTCAGAATTTTTATTATCCTTTGAATTTGATGAAGATGAATTATCTTGAGAATTTTCTTTTGTTTTTCCATCAGCTTCCATACTGATTTGAATTGTTATATTATTAGTATCTCCACCAGAAGTAGATTGGTTATCTTTTTGATTTTTTATAGTTTCATTAAGGTCTGATATTGCTGTTGTTAATACGTCTAAGTTTAAAGTAGATTCTGTACCTCCTGCTGATACTGAACTCCCTACCTGTCCTCCGTTAGCAAATCCTTTCACTTGGCCATTATTTAATTTTTCAAAAAACCCTGTTCCATATCTTTTAACAGCGTTTTTATTAACAACAAATTCTCCACCCATTAATAATGCTGGAATATCATCTTGTGCTTGTCCTCCACTTGCAAAGCGAAATCTATTATTTGTTGTTAATCCAGAACTTGTTCTACCAGAAGATGATGCATAAGATGTTCCACTTCCTTTTAACATATTTTGCAAGAATGGAGATCCGACTACTCCAGCTCCAAGCATGCCTAACATTGGTAAATTTTGAGAAGAAAACAAACTGCTAAATCCTGTAGATTTTTGAGCCCCACCGTAAAGACTAGTTATCGCTCCGTAACTTCCACCCAAAGCACTTGATGTTCCTCCCATACCTCCTGGCATAGCAAATGAACTAGCTTTTGGTCCAAAAAGTCCACCGCCACCGCCCATTCCGCCAGCAAAACTCAACCCAGCGCCAGCTATTCCCATAGCAGCACTTATAAATGCGCTTGTCATCGCTTGGTCTTGTTGTTGATAGTAAGCGTCTAATTCTTTTGCATAAGCTTGTTGTGCGGATACCATTGTTGCTGTATTTTGATTATAACTATCCATTAAGTATCCAATATAATCTTTATAATCAACTTCTTTTTGCATTCTTTCTTGATTTTTAATACTATCTGTATCTGATAAAGCGTAATTACTTAAAGTTGGATCAACATTATTTTCACCTTTTAATTGATTAATATAAGTAGACAAAGAACTTAATCCAGATTTCATATCTTTAGTATCTAATCCAGATGTATTTTCTATTCCACTTACAACAAATTCATTATTAAAGTTTTTTGAAAATCCGCCCCCATCTGCCATTCCTCTTACTGATCCAGAATTTAAAGAATGCAAAAATCCAGATCCATAATTTTGTTGAATTGATCTTACTGCTCTTTGATTTAAAACATATTCTCCTTTTGAAAGAGCTGCTGGAACATCGTCTGTCATTCCAGAACCACCAGTTACATACCCACCATTAGCATATTTTTGGACTAGGCCACCTTTTGAAAATCCAAGTAATGATCCTAAACCTCCACCCCCTCCACCCATAGCGCCTTGAAATTGATTAAAGATTGCTCCCATGAATAGTTTAGTTGATATTTGAGTGGAGATTTGTTGAATTTGTTGTAAAATTTGAATTGCAAAATTTTTGAATGCATCACCAGCGCTAACTGTCCCAGAAGCGAAACTTTGAAATGCATTAGAGAATGATTCTTGAATATTTTGAGCTACACTAACTGCTGAAGTATTTAAATCTTGGAAGAATTGCGTACCATTATAACTCATTTCATTAACAAAATTTGTTGCAATACCAATTGCAGGATTATATCCTTGTTTACGAGCAGCATTTTGTTGTCTTTCTAATTCTTTATTTGCATATTCTACAGAAGTCAAATAACCGTCAGCAAGATCTTTTAAATCGTTCATTTTATCAACTTCATCTTGTCTGAATTTTAATCTTCTTTCAAGTAATTGACTATCCCTTGCATGTAAATCAAATAATTTTTTATCTATTTCCACCGCATCTAAAGATTTGTCATTTACAATTTGCAAATCTCTTGCTTTATTCTCTAAAGCTATTTGTTCGTTTTGTGCTGTATTACCCATGGCAGTTGCCATTTGTATATAATTATCTTCAATTTGTTTGGTGAAGTCGCTTCTTCTTAGCTCTGTATTTTTTAAATCCTCTAATCTGCTTTTTGTATTTTCTAATACTTTTTCACTTGGAGAGATTGGACTGACATTACTTGGAGTATTTTCTAATTCTCCAAATAATTTAGTATTTGCGTATCGCCCAGGATTTGCACTTGGCGGAGAAAAGTTTGAAACCCCATTTGGATATAATGCATTTACAATTGACCCACCGCCCATAGCTGATAATCTATTGATTGCTTTTCCATTTGAATTTGTTGGTTGGCCAGTCACTGTTGCATTACTATCAACAGGAGAAGCTCCATTAATTGCTTGTGCAAGTTGATTGATGCTAGAGCTATCGATTTTAATACCTTGTTGGCTTAATTGTTTATATATATCAGATACAGCTGCATCAATTTTAGGTATATTCGTTGCTTGAGCTTCAATAGCTTGATCTTGTTTTGCATAGTTTTGTACTTGCGTTTTTGCTATTTGACCAATTTGTTCTTTTGAAAGTTTTTGACCTATTGAATTTAGATATTTTTTAAGATCAGCTTCTAAACCTGTTTGTGCAGTATCTATCAATTCTTTAGGAAGACTTGTCGGCCCAATGCCAAGTTGTTTCAATTGATCTAATATTCCTAAAGCTCCTCGTCCTCTTACGCCAGCGTTAGAAGAGCCTAAATTCATTCTTGAATTATTAAATTCTTGCGCCATTCCTGGGAATGCATTTTGTTGATAAGATTTTATTCCTCCAGCAAAAGAAATAGCTTGTTGTACTCTTAATAATTTTTCTCGTGCAGCATATTCTTGATCTGCCAATCTTGCGCTATTTGCTGTACTTGAACTTAATTTATTAAGTTCATTACCTGTATTTTGCGCCTCTCTACTTGCTTTTTGTAATTCGTCTGCGAAAGCTTTTGATTGATCTTTAAGTTCTGGATTATTTACATTTGCTTGATAATAGTCTTGAGATAAACTTTCTGCTTGTTTTGCTAATTCGGTAGGATCTGTTATCTCTTTTAATTTAGAAATATCTGTCTGCATTTTATTTATAAAATCAGTAATGCTTTGTTGTGATCCAGAGGAATTTCTGAAAGAATCTATTTGATTTGCACCTAAATTATTTAAACTTCCACTTAATTTTTCAGTAATCTGTAATTTTGATCTTTCATATTCAGCGTTTCTAATAGCATCATCAAATTGTTTTGATACGTTTAATTGAGTAAATTCACCAAATAAATCTTTTATAGATTCTAAGAAAGTTCCACGGCGACTTTGAATTTGAGCTGTAACATTTGCTATATTAGTTTCACCTTCTGAAAAAATTCTATTTGTTTCTGTTATATTATTCTCTATACTATTTAAAAATAAATTTGCAAAATCTTTTATTTTTTTTCCATTTTGTTCAACAGTAACTTTAGCTTTATTTGTTTTTTCTGCAGTATCTTTAAATTTTTGTATATCAAAATCTTTTACATATGATTGTAAACCATATTTTTTAATAGTTTCTGATTCCATTAATTTTGCTTTAATTTGTTCGTTAGACTTTCCTTGAGTGCTTAATTTTTGAATTGTTTGACCTACGGTTTGATTATTTTCTAAATTTAAATTTCCAAATCTATCTAACTCTTTTTGGCGAGCATTTTTTTCTTTCTCTAGTTCTAAAGGGTTTTGTTTTAGATATTGATCTCTCATATCTTGTGGATATGATATTGGATTGAGCATTGTATTAATATTACCAAAATTGCTAAGATTTGTTCCTATGGCATTTGCAATATCTAGATAACCTGATTTTTGTTTTACTTTTAAGGCTGCATCGGCGCTTGCTGCTTCGAAAGCTTGAACTTTTGATTGTTGAGCTTCTAATACTTCTGCTTGAATCATCTGAACTTGAAGAGTATCACCTTTACCAAGAGCTTCTAATATTGAGTTTCTTGTTTCTTCTGGTAATGAAGATAAAGTAGCGACTTGAGCAGTTTGTAATTTATCTAATTCTTTAGATGATAATTGTATATTTCCAACATATGCATTATTTAATTTTTCTGATATTGAATTAAATTTACTAAAACTATCATTTAAAGAGTTTAACTTTTCTTGAGAAAGTTCAATTGATTTTTGTAAAACTTTAAATGGTTTTTCGTCTAATTGTTTTTGAATATCTAAAAATGTTGTGGCTATACCAAATGCTCCACCAATAACTGCTCCAGGTACTCCTCCACCAACTGCAGCACCTGTTGCAGCATAACTTGCCACATTACCAAATCCACCAGCTATACCTCTGCCAAGAACATTATCTTCTGACATTGAAGAACTTACTGCACCGCCTATCATTGGAGCTAAAATAGATGCAGCTAGAGCCCCACCACCTTGACCGAAAGGAGCTCTATTAGTTTGTTGAGTTGGTAATGTATAAACTTTTGGTTTTGTATTTTTAACTCTTTCTCTATAATCTTCATCAAATACTTGACTCGTTTGAGGATAAGAACCGTAATTTATTTTTTGATATTGATTTAAAGGCGCATAATTTGGAATAAATCCTTTTGAAGCTCCTGCTTTTCTTGCAGCAAATACGTTTTTAAATCTATCGATGCCTTGACCTATTCCAGCGGGTTCATCTTTGGTATTATATACTCCAAGACCAAGTGGATTTTCTGAATGAGACAATCTTGAATCTTGACCTACTCTAATAGAAGATGGAGATACTCCAGCAGAAATTTCTCTGCGCATTGAATCAGCAAGTAAAGAAAAATTAGGAATAAAACCAGAAAATTTATTTAAATTATTAGCTCTTACAAATTTACTGACTGAAGATTGTCGATTAGCCAAATCTTTTTCATTTCCACTAAATGTTTGTTTGCCTAAAATTCCAGATGCAGATATAATTTTGTCTGCCATACTTTTTCTATTATCAGCGCTACTATCATTAATTTTAAAATCTGCTAATGGAGTATTGTAACCAAATAATTTTTTAAGTTCTGGATTAGGAGATAAAACGTCAAAATTTACTCCTTCTACAGCTGCAGTTTCTGGTCCAAGCGCAAGACCCATTCCGACTTCAAATGCTGCTCCCGCTGCAGCTCCTAAAGCTCCAGCTGCTCCAGGAGTTCTTTTAATTGCTGAGATTACCGCCACTCCATCAGGTTCTTTAGCGGGAGGTTTAATTGAAGCAGCATATTTTTTTGTACCAATTGAAACTCCTTTTTCTATTTCTTGATAAATATTTCTTATTCCAGTTTCAGATCTTGAACCATAGGTTCGAACTGGCCATTTTACAGTAAGTCCATTTTTAAATGGATATTCTCCAACTGAACGAGTCATTCCTCCATGAGGAACTAACATTGTAGCAATACCACTTGCGTCTAACGTTTCTTTTTTGATAGGTGGCTGATTTTTATTTTGTTGAACTTTTTGATTTATTTTAATAATATCTTTTTCACTAACCCAAGTCGGAATTTTATAATTTTCATTTTGCGATAGTGCTGTAGCAATAGAATTTATTCTATTTGCGCTTGCGTTTTCAGCAAAATTAGGAACATATCCCATTGCTGCATATGGATTAAATCCTAATTTACTTTGAAATGCTTGAGAATAGTTTTTTCCAGCCATGCTTCCTTGTGGAGGCATAATTGCAGGTTGAGTCATGCCTGCAAATTGTTTTACTTGTTCTGCCTTATTGTAAACAACTGATCCTGCTCCAGGAATATTCATGCTTGATACAGCTCCAGGTTTATATCCTCCAAGATATGCTCCATAAACTTCCGCTTGTTCTGCGGAGCTGAAATTAGGAATAAATCCACCGCTTTTTGCTGAAATTTTTCCACCAGTAGAAGTTACTCCTCTACCAATTAGACTTCCAGCAATTGTATTCGATATTCTTGCAGATTGTTCTCTTGCTACGGTTTGAGCTTGAATAACTTTTAAAATATCATTCTCAACAGACAATAAACTTATTTCTTTATTTAAAATACCTTGTATTAGATTTGGATTTTGAGAAAGAATTGAATTAATTCTCTGTTGGATTTCTGCTTGTTGTTGAGATCCTTTATTAATCTCTAATATTTGTCCAACTGCTTGACCGCTGAATTTTGCAAGATTGATAAATAATTTACCTATAACTGCACCAATCAATGCTAATCCTGGACCACTAATATAATTTCCTAAACCCTCTAAGAGTCCTTTCGCTAATTTTTCTCCAGGACCTTTTGCATCAGCTAAATTAAATGATTCGAGTGCAGAATTTATGTTTCCTAAAACTCCTTCTATAGCTGGAGCAAGAGTTAGTCCACCAACATCTGCTGCAAGTTTTGTAAAATTAGTTGTTGTTTTATTTATTAAAGCTGATAAGGTTTGATTTAATTGTTCATTTCTTTTAACAGCCGCATCTGTAGCTCCAGTACTTGTATCTAACGCATTATTATAAATAGAATACTGCTTGCCTAAATCGCCTAATGCAGCTTTTAAAATATTAATTTGAAATACTCCACCGACTAATTCAGCAACATTAGCTCTTTGAGAGTCTGATAATCCATCGAATGTTGTAGCTAATTGACTTAGAGTATCTATTGCTGGCTTGAAGCTTCCATCTAGATTTCTCGCTTGAATTCCTAAAGCTTCTAACTGATCTAATACTTCTGTTCTTTCCAATCTAGTAAAAATAGTTTTTAAAGAATTACCAATAACAGCGCCACCTCTAGCTGTGGTTTGCTGAACGCTAGTTACTAAAGCTACTAATTGATCTAAGTTGACTCCAACGCTATCTGCAGATGAACCTACTCGACTTATAGCTTCTGCAAGATCGCCACTACTTACTGCAAATGCGGCGTCTACTGTTGCTAATTTATTTACAATTTCAGTAGAGTCTAATGCTACTTTATTAAAACTATTAATCGTTGCTGTAAGAGCTTGAGTACTCGCAACAACATCTAATCCACTAAGTCGTGTTAAAATTAAAGCATCTCTTGTTCTTTTAAGAGTCTCTTCTACACCCAGACCTTGACGAGAAAATTCAACTGCAGCTTGAGATACAGTTTCAAAACTTTGTCCAGTTTGACCAGCTACTTTAAATAATTGATCTCCAAAATTTACAAGATTCTTAGAACTTAATCCTAATATACTATTAATATCTGTTAGATTTTTTTGGACATTAATTGTTGTTTTGATTAAATTTTCAAAACCTTTTTGAACAGCAAAAATAGCACCAGCAGAGGCTCCGAATGCCAAAACACGAGCATTAGATGCATCTAATGATTTTCTAAATTCATCTACCGCACCAGTGATACGTCCAAGAGGCTGAGAAAAGGCTTTATCATTAAGACCCTTTAATTGGTAGTTCTTACTAAGAGCCGCAGAAATATCACTTTCTAGGGGTCTTGTATCCGCACCTACTGGAATTCTTCCGACTACATTAGCCATTCCTTATACCTCTTTCCTGTGACAAATTACACTAAATATTAAGCATTATGTAATTTTATGAGGTCTTGAAATGAGAGTGCTCCACCCTTCTTTTTGGCTTCTTCAGTTAAGCTAATATTATCTTTATTCTTTAGCCCTATTTTCTTTAGATCTTCCTTTGATGCCCCAATGAAAGACGATCCTAGCGTTTCTTCTGGATTTTTATTCTTCATATTACTGGCTGCTTTACTAGCGTTTTTAGAGCCTTCATACCAGTCTACTAAAGCTTCTGGGTCATTTATGATATTATCTGGTACTTTTGTTGAGCTATTTGTTATTATACTCTTAAAATACTTAGCATATGCAAATAATTCAGCTTGTATAAAAGTAAGATCAATAATAGGCTTACCAAAAAATGTATATGGATTATCATCACATAGGTAATATGAATTTAAAAAGAAACCACATAAAGCTATTTTTTTAAGATTTTTTTCATTTAATTTAGATAGCCCTATATTATACTTGGTATATAATTCATATAATTCTTCATATTCAAGGTCTTCGAATTCTTGACTATCTAATAGTCTTTTTTTCAAGAACTCATCCTTATATAAAGATACAAAAACATAATATTCATTTATTTTTTTATTTGTATAAGACTCTAAAGTGATACCTAATACCTCTTCTCTTTCTTTCAAAATTGTATTTAATTTAGATTCATTTTCTTTGAGTTGAATATTGACCGCTTCAATATCCCTTGACGTAATAAGCTTTGATTTCGTATACTTTAAATTTTTGATAAAATCTTTTAATTTTACAATCTCTTCTTCTGTATTTTTTGACCAAGAATCTTTACTAATTAAATTTTGAAGTTGGACTTCTTCGCTTAGTAAGCCAATCTTTCTGGCTTTATTTTCTATTTCTATTTTTCTTCTATTAACTATGTTTAAGTCTTTTGTACAAAAATGCTTGATATAAAATGCAATTTTATTGTCATTATAAAATGAGCACCCATTTAATATGTCATGATAAAGTATTTTGTATTCTTCTTGATTCAAGATTATACATTTTCAAATGTTACTAATTTTTCAAATTCTTCTTGAGTACTTGCTCTTCCCATATACCAAAAACTAACATAAAATGCGAATTTTTTTACTACAGATTTTAACCAAGCATCATCGCTCTCTTCTAGATTATCATAAAGGGCTAATTTTTCTTCAAATCCACCTTCACCAAATAATTGAGACTCTTTTTGCTCTTTATCTATCATGTATGATAAATGTAGTATCCACCATAAAATGGTTTTATTTCTAGCGCGATTTTCTGCAGTTTGATCAAATAAACTAGCTTGTGCAATTTCAAAATCTTGTATCTCTGTTCTTAGATTAATAATTTCAGCAGTTAGATTATCAAAATATTCCTGCTCTTCTTTGCTTCTTTGACTTTTATCTACTATTGATAATTTTTGAAATTCATTTTGTTTGTCAAATAATCTTACATAAAGTTCTGCATATTTACCCTTATCCTGATCACTTAATGCCCCGCCGTCATTTGAGTATCTTTTGGATAGCAAAGACCTAGTTAACAATCCAGCTTTAATTCCTTCTGAAAGTCTAACCGCATAAAATAGCTCGGCTTCTTCAAATAATGCCCTAGTTGGTTTTTTAATAAAGAATTTGCGAGGAACAGGCTCTGTTGCTTTAGAAGTGATAGTTATTTCTTTACCATCTTCAATTTTTGTTTCTATTTTATCTACTTCTTCTTGCTTGCTTACTGTAAACTCGTATATTTTTTTGTTCATAATTTATTATCCTATTTTTAAAGACTCTAGAAAACCTTTTGTTTTTTTATAATTAGCATTTCCGCCTATTAATTTTATAAAAGTATTCTGTTTGTCTTCGTTCCATGAGCTATATTGACTTAAAAAGTTTTTGTTTTTGAATGTACTTAGACAAGGTTTTTTTACTCCCAGTTTAGATAATTCTCTTTGTATGGCTTGCATTTCTAAATTGGCTTGAATAATAACATCAATAGGAAAGCTAATATATTTATTTTTCATTTTCATCTTTAAATTCCATTTTAATAAAATCAAAATTCTTCTCTATTTCTCTTATAGTTTCATTTCCTATATCAAGTATTTTCTTTCTTAAGTAATTATATCTATTCTCATCAAAATAATCTATATTTTTTAATGTATTTTGGTCTACTTTACTTGATATTTTATCTATCATAGAATTATGATCTTCTTGAATATCCTCTACTAGATTAAGATATCTTTTGTATAAATTAACTAAACTTTTATGTATTTGAAAAGATACGTAATCTTTTACTTTATTATCGTTTTCCATAGCTTATACCTTTTAACCGACCTTTTACCTATATATCTTTACACTAAAAACCCCGCCGAAGCGGGGCTTTTAATATCTGATATTTACTACTTAGATTATGCTTCTGGTCCTTCGATAAAGATTCCATTCTCGGAATCTGTTGGACCACCAATTTGACAACTGAATTGCAAGTTAACAGATTTATTTGCGCCAATTGAACTTGTGAATGATTGAGAATCTAACTTTGCTCCTTTGAAGAAGTATTTTAGAGCTTGTTTCGTGGCTGCGGCACCACAACCTCCGCCCTTTAGACCAACTGAAAGAGCGTATGTTGAACAATCTCCATTTACTAGAGTTGCAAGATTGTCTGCTTCGATATCACCTAAAGTCGCATCGACTGTCATTGTTGCAGTCAATGGGAATTGCAATGGTTTAGCGAAGGCAAATTTGCTTCCTAATTTTTGAATATCTTCTCTTGTTAGATCTAGTTTCATTGATATACTTTGAACTTTTAGATCTGTAGATACCAAGCCGACATCACCACTAACATTAACTGTGATATCTCCTGGTTTCAAAACCGACAAGAAGGCTCCAGTGCTAATTCCGCTAATATGAAAGAATTTACTAGTTACATTAATGCCATCGGCTGGATTAATTGTTGGTACTTCTCCGCTTGCAGCAGTATAGTAGCGCATATTATACGCTTCTACATTAGCACTACTAGTAACAAAAGATCCAACAGATGCATCTAGTGAGTAAGAACTTAAGAAACCATTTCCAATACCGATTGTGTTTGCATTTCCTGTTACGGAAGCATTCGTATTAATGTCTACACCTTCTGGAGAAACTAAAATATAATAATTTTTAACATCGTTAATTCCTTGCATGATATTAACCAGTGCTCCTGATAGAGTAGAAGTACCAGTTGGATTAATATACAATCCCAAATTTAATTCATTTGTTCCTGTGGTTGTGTAGTATGAGAAGTCTAAAGAAACAGTTGGCTGAGTTAAAATAACGCGATCTAATGAAGCGAGTTGCCCAAATTGATTTACGTTTTCACGACTTACATTAAAACTATAATTTGCATTTTGTACTCTATGTAATTGAGCGAGAGCCCCAGTTACATAAGCTCCGTTTGTCTGAACATCTACTCCGCCAGTTGGTCCAACGAAAAGTGCCTCTGATTGATAAATTACTCTGTTTCTTGCCATATAAAAATTCTCCTTAAGTTATACTGTACATTACATCGTTTTTAAAGCAAAGAGAAATAATTATGCATGTGGATATCTAAAATCTGATAATTCGAAATCCACAAAAGCACTAAATATTTCTGGATTAACGTTATTCTGATATTCGTACCTATAAGGTATGATTTTACTAACATTAACAGACTTAATATAGATTAAATTTGGATTCACTATTCCAGAAACAAGATTAATATAATTAAAATTGTTATTCTTGGTTATACCATAATTATCAAAAGGCATGTTATCTTGTGATATTAAAGGTATATTTTTTCTGGATGTATCTCTTAAAATGGAACAAATTGCGTCCAAAGAGAACAAATTATCTGCCATTACTATTGCTCTTATTTGCGTTAAAGTTTCGTCTTCACCGCCCAAAGCGAATGGTTTATTTTGACCACCGTTATTTTTTAAAAATACAGCTGGATAAGTTAATGCTGAAGTGGATATTCCAGTTGGATTTTGCGTTACTTTAGGGTTGATTTCAAATTTTGTTTCAAATATTAATTGCTCTTCAGCTAAACTAGTTAAATATATATTAAAATCTTTAACAGCATAATTACCACTTATGCCGCTGCCAGCTGGGTCAGAAGAAAAGAAAGCGTATCCTACATTTGGATTAATACCAGAAAATCCACTAGTTCCTGGAGTTATATATGCACCATTTAAATATATACCAGACATTAAATTAGCACCACTAATAGATGCATCTACTACAACTTGTTTGAATGGTAAACCGTAAGTATAAAATCCATTAATCAGACTATTAACAGGATAAAAATTACCAGAATAATTAGTGAAAGCTTCACCTTTAGATAATATTTGATTATCTAACCAAAGAAGCATATTCGACATTATTATATTATCAATTTGTGGTTTCATTTTTTAATCTTTGCATAAAATTCATTCATAATCTCACTTACATATCTTACGGGTCTGAAGTTCCCTTGTCTAAAAGTTTTTCTTCCTTGTATCCCTTTTCCAGATCTACTGTTTTTAAACATTCTGCCATAAATATATGATCCAAATCCAGATATGCCATTCTCTATTCCTTTTATCCAGCTATTTCCTTGTTCAAATGGTAAAAATCCAACATTTTCAATTTCTTCAATGGATGGTGCAACAACATCAAATTCAAAAGATAAACCAGAATCATTATTAGAAATTTTTCCTTTAGCATTCAAACTGACAGTTTTTAATTTGTCTCTAACTGGTTCGGTTGGATTAGCTCCATCTTGAAATCCTATATAAGTTGTTAGATTTCCAATTCCATTTAATGTTTGAGAAACATTTTCTGAATCTACACCAGCTTCTAACTCTTTGGTGACAGGATGATCATTGTAATCTTTTAAAAGATCTTGTTTGATTTTATTAATTTCTTCTTGGGCTTGTTTAAATGCTTGCTCTTTTAATGAAGAAAGATCAAAAGATTTTAATTCTTTTAATAAAATTGATCTATTTATAACCACAGGCATTATGTTATTTCCTTGATAATAAATTCATAATATTGTTTTGTAAAATAATACTTTAGTGTTCCGTTAGATATAACGTTAAAAGACTTTGCATCAAATGTAATTTTTTCTGTTTTTCCTTTTGCAATATAATCTCTAGCTGTAGAATCTACAATCATTGTAGCGTAATTTTGAGCAGCAACATAAGAATTAATATCTGGGAGCAAATTTAAATCTTGATTATTTCCATATTTTACAACAGCGTAAAAATTTTCGTTTCTTGGAATATATTCTACTTGTTGAGAGCTAGTTTGGCCTTGTTGACCATAACCAAATAGTTGAGTATCTATATTATTTTTAATTTTTTTAATTGGCTCTTTGTGAATAGTTATTTGTCTTTTAAAAGTGTCAAACCAAGTCGTGGCTGCTTCAGAAAACCAAGCTTCATCATTTGCCGAAATAAAGCTTGCCATAAGTTTATAAACTTTCTATATTTCTGCTATAACTATAAGATCTGCTTGGGGCTTCTATTGTGTCATCTCCTGCTACTTGCAGAGGTTGGGATTCATTAAGGTTATAATTTCTAGTAAGAATATCTAGTTCGCTAACGATTTGTTTTCTGAGATCAGAATAAGTTTTTGCTAATTCATTTTTATTAACTCTTTTTGCTCTGAATCCATTTTGATCAATTTCAATTGTGCTATCTGTGCTAGCTGCGCCAAGGGCATTGCGGAAAAGTCTTTCATAGTAATGAACACTATAAATCATTTTAAAAATACTCTTTTCAAGATCACCAAATACATCTCCGCTACCTTCTACTATGCCAATTTCTAGAGTACTTTCTATGATATAGTATTTTTTATTAATTAAAATGTTAAGATCGCCAATATTGGTTCTTAGCCAAAAAGCTATACTAGCATGACTAAAATCACTTGTATAACCTAATTCACAATAAATATAATCTGATATATCTACAATTTTATTGGTCATATAATAGATATTACACTATATAATATTAAAAACAACTAGATTTCAGAGCCATTTCCACCATTGTATAATTCTGCAATTTCTGATATTGTTAAATCTCTATTCCAAAAACCAAGAGCATCATAAGACTCATTATTGCCATATTCTTTACCGCCGTTTTGGACGCTTCCATTTAAAGCAAATCCATGCCAAGTAGGTGCTGAATTTTGTCCTATTATAGCATTAGTATTTGTATCCTTTAAAACTCCATTTATATATAATTTCATAGTTGTGGAAGAATAATTATAAGTTCCAACAACATGATACCAAGTATCTGTTGAAGCAAATTCTCTTGCAAAAATTCTTTGCCAATTATAATTTCCACCTATAGACATATTCATATTGATCCCATAATTTGTTCCACCATAGTATGAATCATCATTTATATAATCAAAATGAAATCCCATAGAGCCAAATGCATTACCCATTAAGGTATATGCGCTTGAATTATTAGTTAATTTTACCCAAAAACTAACAGAAAAACTAGTTGGATTGTCTAAAATATTCAATATTTGTTGGTTTGTCCACACGCCTTCACTACTTGAGCTGAAATTAAATGCATTATCAATTTTCCCTGCTACTGAACTATATCCACCATAAGTATTTAATGTATAACTTCCAAAATCTGATGAAATAGTAGATAGTCCATCTGGATTATTTAATCGCCAAAAGGCTAATAAACCATTCGTTGGAAATGGTGGTGGAGTTTTAATTCTTAATTTACCATTTTGCACATATGGTGAAGAGTATATGGCATACTTACTATTTAAATAAGTAGTAACAGAAAGGTCTTCAGTAGTATTTAGTGCTCTGTTAAATATTATAATTTCACTAATATATCCATTGAAATACCATTGAGTTCCACTCAGAGACTGATCAGATCCTCCAATTTGGAGAGAGCCTGTGGAAGTAATTATATCTCCATATCCGTCAGTAGAGTTAGTTTTTATTCCATTTACATAAGAATCATTGGTAGTTCCGTTATAAATAAATGACATTATTCTTGCTGCTCCATCTCCTAAATCTCTTTGAGAGTCAATATTTGAAGCATACCCACTAGTTGTATATACTATAAACCTGCTATTACCTCCACTCACTTTTGCAAGGTGGTAATATACTGGAGTACCACTACTATTATCTGGATTTTTTGCAAGTACAAACTCATTACCAATTCCATTTGCATTTCTTTTTAGAACAACATAAATTGAACATCTTATTAGATCTAAAGAATTACTATCATTGATTGTAAATAATTGTGTTGATCCATTAAATGACATTGCTGGTTTGCCATTTATACCATTACTAACAAAAGTTGGTTTTTTGGTAGCTGGACCAGTAGCGTTATTTCCATTTGAGCTTTGATCTGCCCAAGTATTTACATTGCCTCCTCCTATAGTTACTCCTGCATCTGCTTTTAACCAAAGAGAGAGTCCTGAAAGAGAAGATACTTGGGAGCCTTCTATTATTTTTTTAATGTTTAATTGATAAATTTGTTCTGGAGTAAAATTAGAAGTATATCTTGCTTTTCCTTGGATAATTCTTATATTATCTACATAACCTTGAAATGCATTTTGAGCAGAGCCTGTAGTACTATATCCATTTCCACAATATAAAATTCTATTAGTATAAAGTTGATTTGGAAGATAAGAAGAAAATTTTTCAACTCCATTTACATAAATTTTCATTATGCCCGAATTTCTTACAAGTGCAATATGACTCCATGTATTAAAAGAAATATAATTATTATTATTCCAATTATATGAAATACCATCAACAGTTAAGTAATTTAAACTAAGTAATATTCCACTAGTTGACGTACCCATACCAAATAATAAATTTCCTTTAGTATTATCTGTGGGATAAATCCATGCCTCAACTGTAAAGTCTCCTGTTTCAAAAGAAGCAGCATTTGATGCCGTAATATATGTACCACCTGTTCCGTCAAGATATGCAGAACTTCCATCAAATTTACTCTGAGCAGTACTAATTTGAGCATTACCAAATGCCGTTACTGTAATATTATTTTTTGAACTATCAATAAAACTTGTGCTTCCATTTGATCCATTCATTTTTAATAATAATGAAACATCATTAACATTAAAATTTTTTTTAATTGATATTTTGGCCATATTTTACCAAGTGCTTAAAGCTGCTCTGCGCCAAGAATTAGTGTCTGTGCAAACATATAAAAATCCAGTATTCCAAACAATTGTTCCCTTAACTCCACTTGCTCCTGTAGTTGATGGTATTCCAGTAGGACCTGCTAAAATTAAATTGCCACTTGTTAATGTTAAATTTAATCCAGAGATACTCATCTCATCAACAGATACATCCATGCTACTAAATGTACCAGTTTGAGCTACTGTTATATTATTATTAAAATTAACTCCAGAATTAAATGTTGCTGCTGAAAATGTTGTAGCTGCTGAAAATGTTTTACTTCCAATTATATTTTGAGTTCCAGTAGTTTCTACAACTGTATTTGGTACTTGGCCAGCTTCTCCACTTAAAAGAACTCCTGTGCCATTAATAAAAAGTCTATTGCTAAGACTAAGATTTCCGCCTATATTTGATCCATTAATTTCAGTTCTATAAACTGAAAAAATTCTTGTTCTTGCATATTCAAAACCTGCATAAGTAATAACTTCTTCTTCTTCGTTATTATATGAACTTGATCCACCTCCCATCCAGTTTGTAAAATAAAATTTATAATATTTATCATTAAAAGTATCATGCATTACTAATTCTTTACCAACTATATAATTGCCTATTTGATTATTAAATTGAGGAACATAAGCTAAATCATAATAAGTTCTATCAACAAGATTACTTAAATCGCTCCATCCATCAGCATTCCATTCTGTATAACTTGGTCCATTTCCATTCCATGCACCTTCTTGACTTGGATTATAAATACCTTGATGACTTCCTCTTGTTATTTGAACGTTAGTATCAATAGAATCAATTACTTGGGTTGTAGTATTATTACTTTGGGTGACTGTTACTGGTGTTCCAAGGTTAATAACATCTCCAAAGTTTAAACTAGATCCAGTTATATTAACTTGAGAAGTTTGGAATGTTTTGTTTCCACTAATAGTTTGATTGCCAGTTGTAAATACAATATTACTACTTGAAGAATTTATATAGCCGCTGAGAGTATTTATTCTTGTATTTAAAGTAGAGCCAGTACTCGCAAGATTTGTAACCAATGTGCTTCCAGTAGAAGCAAGGTTGGTAATAGTAGCGTAATTAGAAGTTAGAGTCCCGCTTAAAGAATTTATACTAGAAACCAAAGTAGAACCAGTTGACGCAAGATTAGTGATAGTAGCATAATTAGAAGTTAGTGTGCCGCTAAGTGAATTTATACTAGTATTAAGAGTGTTTCCAGTAGAAGCAAGATTTATTGTTGTCGCATAAAGAGCTAGATTGCCAGTGATAAATGGATTTCCAGAAATAGTTGGTGGATTTGTTAAAGTCATGCTACCACTAACTATTTGAATATCTATGCCACTTAATAAGATGCTATCTGTGTCTGATAAATCAATTGCACTAAAAATTCCAGTCTGTTCGATCACTATATTATTTTTAAATATTTTATCTCCAGAGATAGTTTGATTGCCAGTTGTGAAAACGATATTGCTACCAGTAGAATTAACGTAACCGCTGAGATTATTTATTTTTGTGTTTAAAGTCGAGCCAGTGCTAGCAAGATTGGTTACTAACGTACTTCCAGTCGAAGCAAGGTTTGTGATGGTCGCATAGGTGTTACTAAGATCATTGATATTCGTTTGAAGAGTTGAACCTGTACTAGCTAGATTTGTAGATAGTGTACTTCCAGTTGAAGCAAGGTTAGTAATCGTTGCGTATGAGCTTAAATTAACTCCAGTAAGTACTGGATTTCCAGAAATATAAATTTGACCAGAAGATTGAACCGTAGAATTAATTAAATTAATCGTAACTCCAGAGAAAGAAAAGTCACTTATATTAGATAAATCCAATGCATTAAAAATTCCTGTTCCTTGAACTTCAAGATTATTAGCGAAAGTTTTAATTCCACTTACAGTTTGGTTACCAGTGGTAAACACAATGTTGCTAGATGAAGAATTTATGTAACCGCTAAGATTGTTTATATTAGTTTGAAGCGTTGAGCCAGTATTAGCAAGGTTAGTGGCTAAAGTACTGCCAGTACTTGCTAGATTCGTTACAGTAGCGTATGAGCTTAAATTAACTCCAGTAAGCACTGCATTACCATTAACAAAAAGTCCACTTGTAAAATTACCACTTCCATAAACTGTAAAGTTATTACCAGAAATAACTAAAAAGTCACCTTGCGCCGAATCGCCAAATGTTGTATCTTGTATAAAAGTTTTAGTTCCAGAGATAGTTTGATTTCCTGTTGTAAAAACGATATTGCTAGATGTAGAATTTATATAGCCGCTAAGATTGTTTATGTTTGTATTTAAAGTAGAGCCAGTGCTTGCAAGATTAGTTACCAACGTATTACCAGTTGAAGCGAGGTTAGTTATCGTGGCATAAGTATTACTAAGATTATTTATATTTGTTTGGAGGGTCGAACCTGTACTAGCTAGATTTGTAGATAGCGTGCTTCCAGTTGAAGCAAGATTTATTATGGTCGAGTACTTGCCATCAACAAAACCGCTATAAGCAGTAATATCTTGCACAGATGCTATATCAGGTAAAGTTGAAAGGTCGCTATTTCTGGTACTAACTCCAAATTTAAATTTATTGCTATGATCAAAGCCAATGATAGGACCACTATTATTTATTCCAGTTAATCCACTTCCAGTAACAAAGAAAATTCCACCATCTACTGCGCCACCAGTAAGATTTAAAATAAGATAAGGACTTTGAACATTAAAATTATTTGTACTAACTATAGTTTCGGTTCCAGTAACAAAAAGATTATTAATATAAACATTATCTCTAAAAGTTTTAATTCCGCCAACGCTTTGATCTCCATAAAGTAGAACTGAACTGCCGCTTAGAGTATTAATCTTCGTATCAAGATTTAAACCAGTAGAAGCAAGATTCGTGGCCAAAGTACTGCCAGTGCTTGCTAGATTATTAATTGTTGCATAAGTGCTAGTAAGAGTTCCGCTCAAAGAGTTAATACTATTATTTAAAGTGGAACCAGTTGATGCTAAATTTGTTACTGTCGCATATGTCGAAGTTAAAGTACCACTCAATGAACTTATGGTATTAACTAATGTTAAACCAGTGCTAGCGAGATTACTAATAGTTGCATAATTAGAAGTCAAAGTTCCGCTAAGAGAACTAATGCTATTAACAAGAGTTATTCCCGTAGATGAGAGTTGACTGTCAGTTGCATATGTTGCATCAAGATTTCCAGTAAATCCAGTAAAAGCAGAGTTAAGAGAATTTATACTAGAAACTAAAGTTGAACCAGTGCTAGCAAGATTAGTAATAGTTGCGTAGTTAGAAGTTAGAGTTCCACTTAATGAAGTTATTTTATTTTCTAAATTTGCACCAGTTGAATTTAAATTAGATGAAAGTGTATTTATGTTACTTTGAAGAGAAGATCCAGTAGATGCTAAGTTATTTGATATATTTGAATCTTGAGAATTTACATAACCACTTAAATCATCTATTTTAATATTTAATGTATTACCAGTTGAATTTAATTGAGAATCTGTTGCATAAGTTGCGTCTAAAGTTCCAGTATATCCAGTAAATAAACCACTTAAAGAGTTTATTGAAGTATTTAAATTGGCGCCAGTATTATTTAAATTAGTTGTTAAAGAGTTTACTGCTGATTGAAAA
>Ga0187843_10000595_pt1 | contig 24870 bp, 23 predicted proteins | sample SpaLakP09_SKY_43_FD_134516 | JGI IMG/M metagenome (GOLD analysis project Ga0187843, IMG submission 134516) | Oligotrophic lake water microbial communities from Sparkling Lake, Wisconsin, USA - SP09_SKY_43 | ecosystem: Environmental > Aquatic > Freshwater > Lake | place: USA: Sparkling Lake...
AAATAAATCACTATTGTTACAAATTTGTAAAAATATTGGGGTAACCCACTGGGTCAATCCCTTGAACACCAATATGATCAGAACCCATTTTCGAAAACATGGACCAACCAATATTGCTCTACTCGATGAAAGAATTGGCACTGAATGGGGCGTAAATATAGCTCAAGAACTAAAACAAGCCGGATGCAAAAATATTGTTTTGTTCATTAATAAAACTAATTCAACTTTTCTAACCCAAGTTATCCAAAAAGGTAATAGAGGTTTTGTATTCAAGAAAAAAATCAAGCAAACCTACCCGAACTGGAAATTAACTAAACGAGAAATAAAAATTCTGCAATCACTATCCCTGGGTAAAAATCTTAATGAAATCTCCTCCGGCTTGCACGTTTCTGTTTCCCAGGTGAAAAAGGTTTTGTGCACTATTCGTAAAAAGACTCAGATTTATGACCGAGCCGAGATAGTTGCCACCGCATTGAGAGCCGGTGTGATTGGCTAGAGGCATATGTCAGAGTCTTTGGAAGAAATTGCTTTAGAGGAAGCTGACTTTCTCACCCACATCACCAAACCAATTAGACCGATTCATCTGATTGATTCGCAAGAATTATTAGTTTCCTTCTCAAAAAAATTAAGCACAGCAGCTGAACCTTTCGCCCTGGATGCTGAACGGGCTTCAGGATTCAAATATTCGCAACGCGCCTATCTCTTGCAAATATCTTCAGCCACCTCTGATATTTATTTAATCGATCCCACCGGAATCGAAGACCTAACACCATTAAGGGATTTACTTAATAATAAATCTTGGATCTTGCATGCAGCCACCCAAGATTTATCTTGCCTTTATGAACTTGGGCTTAAACCTGGTGAAATATTTGACACAGAATTAGCTGCCAGATTGATGTCACTGCCCCATGTTGGTTTAGGTGGATTATTGGAAGACGAATTACAAATAACACTTGATAAAGAACATTCAGCAGCAGACTGGTCTAAAAGACCACTGCCCCAAGATTGGTTAATTTATGCTGCCCTTGATGTTGAATTCTTACATCAACTCAGAAACATTTTGATCACTAAACTCACCGCGAGCAACAAACTAGAATTGGCCACCCAAGAATTTCAAGCATTGTGTGTTTGGCAATCCCCTGGTGCAAAACCAGATCCTTGGCGCAGAACATCTGGAATGCATGAAGTCAGAGGTGGAATCGAAGCAGCCATTGTTAGACAGATTTGGTTGAAGCGTGATGAGATTGCAAAAGAAAGAGATATTGCCCCAGGCCGTGTTTTAAATGATGCCGCAATTGTAGAAATTGCTGCTCAGAAACCAAAAACAGAAACAGATCTAAAATCTTTGTCCACTATTAAACACCGACCAGCTAAAAATGATTCTGCTATTTGGTTTGAACAATTACAAATTGCTGTGCAGTTGCCTGCTGCTCAGTGGCCAGTGAAACAAAAAGCGACTGAAAGCTATCCCGCACCTAAATCTTGGTTAGAAAGAAGACCTGAGGCATATCAGCGTTTGCAGTTTATGAAGGTGGCTTTGCACCAGTTGGGTGAAGAAACCCAAATTCCGGTGGAACATTTGTGTTCACCTGATTTAGTGAAGCGTTGGTGTTGGGATAAACCCTCTCTAGATCAAGACTCCACTCAGCAGTGGCTCTTGGCTCATGGGGCACGTTCCTGGCAGATCGAGAAAATCACCCCATTGCTGCTCAAATCATTAGACAACCCCGAGGTTGACGAATTCGAGGAACTGGGTTAAGTTAGAACTAACTCAAAAAAAGGAAAATCCCCTCTTGCTTGCTGGACTACTAATTGGCCTTCGCGAAGGTTTAGAAGCTTCCCTGATCGTAGGAATCCTTATTGCATACTTAGTAAAAATTGATTTACGCAGTCGTATAAAAACCATTTGGACAGGTGTCCTTTCAGCCGTAGCTTTTTCCTTAATTGTGGGCATAGGCGTGGGCTTAACTTCTGAATCATTAACAGAATTTGCTGAAAAGTTCTTTGCCGGAACCATGAGTTTCATCGCAGTTGGTTTTGTAACCGGAATGATCTTTTGGATGAGAGCTGCTGCCAAAGGTTTAGCCAAAAATTTAAGAACCCAAGTTGATAGTGCCCTAATTGGTGGTGGCGCTTTTAGTTTAGCTGCGCTAGCTTTTGCGGCGGTAGCAAGAGAAGGTGTAGAAACCTCAATTTTCTTATGGGCAGCAGCACAAAACTCTGGAAGTTTACCAACTTTGGTGGGTGGCTTTACTGGTATCGCAATCTCAATTTCCTTAGGATATTTGATTTATCTAGGAGCAGTTAAATTAAATCTATCTGTCTTCTTTCGCACCACCGGTTTACTTTTGATGGTGGTAGCTGCCGGTGTTTTAACTTACGGAATACACGAATTCCAAGAACTTGGTTGGTTACCTGGTGAAGACGCAATTGCTTATGATTTATCAAATTCAATTGATCCCAACGGTTTTGTGGCCATCTTATTTAAGGGACTACTTAGCTTAAGAACATCAATGTCTTGGTTGGAATTATTTGCCTACATTTCCTACATCGTTATTGTGGCCACACTGTTTCTAAAACCAGCCAAAGTAAGCAAAGACACTGTAGAAAAAGTTAAAGTTTCTTAATTCTTTCTGTCACTTAAAACATCATCAAGTCTTGCCACTGCTTCAATAATTTCTCGAGAAATATCTTGGGCGGTTAAACCAATCTCTGACATAACTTGAGCACGAGTTGCATGCATTAAGAATTTCTCTGGAATACCAAAATCTCTTTGAGGGGTGTAAATATTTTGATCTCTCAAGAACTGTGAAATACCAGCTGCTACTCCACCAGATTTTGAATTATCTTCTACCACTGCAATCAACCTATGTTTGGCCGCTAAGGTTGCCAAATATTTTGGTAATGGCTTAATCCAGCGCGGATCAACAACTGTGACACCCATTCCTTGATCTTTTAGTCTGTGGGCCACCTCAACTGCTAAATGTGCCATGGCCCCAATTGAAATAAGTAACACGTCTTCTTCCCCATGTTTACTTAAAACATCAACACCTTGAATACGCTCCAGGGCCGGAATTGGTTGCGCAATTGCTCCCTTTGGAAATCTTAAAACTGTTGGTCGATCATTAACCACCACAGATTCTCTTAACAATTCTCTTAAAGTTGATGCATCTCTTGGTGCTGACAACATCAAATTAGGAACCACTTGCAAAATAGATAAGTCCCACATTCCGTTATGACTTGCCCCATCGTCCCCTGTGACTCCTGCTCGATCCAACACAAAAGTTACTCCCGCATTATGCAAGGCCACATCCAACAACAATTGATCAAAAGCCCTATTTAAAAATGTGGCATAAACTGCCACAACCGGATGAAGTCCACCAAAAGCCATACCTGCAGCAGCGGTGGTGGCATGTTGTTCAGCAATACCAACATCAAAGATTCGATCAGGAAATTGTTGAGCAAATTTATCTAAACCTGTTGGCCCCAGCATCGCTGCTGTAATTGCCACCACATCTTTTCGTTCTTTACCAATAGCAACCAATTCATCACTAAAGACAGAAGTCCAAGTAGTTGCTGAGGCATTAACGGGTTTACCTGTATCTGGATTAATTACACCGGTGGCATGAAATTTTTCTGCTTCATCATCTAAAGCAGGACCGTAACCTTTTCCTTTTTCAGTTATGACATGAACCAAAACTGGGCCGTTAAATCTTTTTGCCACCTGTAAAGCATTTTCAATCAAATCTTCATCATGACCATCAACTGGTCCTAGATATTTCAAACCTAAATCTTCAAATAAACCTTGTGGTGCAAAAACGTCTTTAATACCTTTTTTCATACCATGCAAAGCTTCAAACACAGGTCTACCAATTGGGGATTTCAATAAGGTTTCTTTACCCCAATCCAAAACTTTTTCATACATTTCATTTGTTCTTAAGCTTGCTAAGTGAGTTGAAAGTCCACCGATAGTTGGTGAATATGATCGCCCATTGTCATTAACAATAATTACTAAAGGACGATGAGTTTGTGCGGCAATATTATTTAGTGCTTCCCAACTCATGCCCCCAGTAAGTGATCCATCCCCCACCACCGCAACTACATGTCGGTCTTTAAGTTCACCTGTTTGTTCATAAGCTCTCGCAATTCCATCAGCCCAAGACAAAGCAGTTGAAGCATGAGAGTTTTCAACAATGTCGTGTGCTGATTCAATTCTGGCTGGATACCCGGATATGCCATCTTTTTTTCTTAACTCACTGAACTGATCAAGTCTGCCGGTAAACATTTTGTGAACATAAGACTGATGTCCAGTATCCCAGATGATTGCATCTTGCGGTGAATCAAAAACTCTGTGAATGGCAATTGTTAATTCAACAACACCTAAATTTGGACCTAAGTGGCCACCAGTTTTTGATACTCGATCGATCAGGAATTCTCTAACTTCTGCTGCTAAATCTGGAATTTGAGCTGAAGTGATTTTCTTTAAATCGGTAGGTGAATTAATGGAATGAAGCAATCCCATGGTGTCCTACCTTTCTTCATATTCCTAGTTAAACCCAATATTGGGTTTCTAGCCAATTCTAGAATGCCCCTGATTACCTAAACGGCCACAGTAAATGCTACTTACAGCCGAATAATTTCCCATTTCACACTCGCTGAGAGCGGAGCACCAGGACTTACAAGGTGTTTGGGGTGATTAACAGCATCTGGTGGACCGGTTTGAGGTTCAATACAGAAAACATCCTCTAACTCATCATAAATCACGAATGTGTCCACATCACCACTGAAATCAATTCTTAATGCTTCAGGCCACTCAATAAATCCTTTTCCACTGGGCACAACAAAAGCATCATCAAATGGAGGGATACCGATCTGTTGTGTTTCATTTAAGGTGAAATTATTTTCGTCTTTTTTATATTGTGATTCAGCTTCTATACCAAACTTGGCAATTTTTCCTTTACTTAATTGGCGTTTAAACCAAGGATGCCAGCCAAGTTGGGCTGGAAATTCTGCTTGATCAGTTGAGATTGAGGCATAACACTTTAAGAAATTATTCGTAATGCTCCATCTTTGTAAGACTTGCATTTTGATAGGCCACTTGTCGTTTGTTTCATGCAAAATTTCAACAGCAACTTCTGATTGGTTTTGAACTTTTCCAGGGGCAAATGCCACAGTGCCATGAATGGCCCACTGCTGAAAATTAATTTCTTGAGGAAAAGTCTTCCCCTTAAAACTAACTTGATTATTCCTAATTCGACCAGCCCATGGTGCCATCAAATACCAGCCACCAATTAATGGATGATCTCCCTGTTCTCCCAGGATTTGTAAATCATCTTTGTACCATGCTGTGGCACGTCCACCATTAATAGGATCAATTACTAATTTGTGATCACCACTAGCTATTTCAATTGTCATTTCAAATCCTTAGGCTTTGAAAAGAAAATATGTGATTAAGAAGTTCGTGATTTTCGGCTAGTTATCGCATCAGCTGTTGCTGCTAACAAGAGCACGCCACCTGTAATAGCAAGATTTAAACCAGATGCTAAACCGATAAGTCCCAAACCGTTATCAATAACCGCAATGACAAATCCACCAATAACTGCATCGCTGAGTCGACCGCGTCCACCAAACAAACTCACTCCACCAACAACGGCTGCAGCAATTGCGTTTAACACAATTGATCTACCAGCTGCTGCATCAACAGATGCTTGGCGAGAAGCCATAAGAATTCCTGCAATTCCTGCAAAAGAAGATGAGATCATGAACACTTTGATGCGCACTCGACTTACTTGAATACCTGCACGCCTGGCGGCTTCTGCATTACCACCAACTGCATAAACATGTCTTCCAAATTTTGTTCTATTTAACACAAATGTTCCTGCGGCCAAAAGTATTAACACAATTGGAACTACATAAGGAACACCTTTCAAAGAAGTAACTGCTGGATTTGCGCCACGTTCTAAGTTAAGGAATCTAACAAAGCCAACACCAACAATCAAAATTGCTAAGGAACGAAATACTAAAATTCCCATAGGTTTATTTGGTTGTCCTGATGAAGTTCTTTGTCTACGTGAATAAAGTGCTGATCCCACATAAAGTACAAAGATTACGGCTAACAAAATCCACCCAAATGATATCGGCATTGGCGTATTCATAATTGCCAGAATTGGTGGGGCATCTATCCCAATTAATCCACCTTTACCAACCACAACAAGTTGTAAACCTTGAAAAGCTAAAAATGCTGCCAAGGTAACCACAAACGAGGGAATCCCGACTTTGGCTACTAACACCCCAATTAAGAATCCAATTAACATTCCTAAAGAAATTGCAATAACTACCGCAAGAGGCCAAGCCACACCGTAGTTAGACATAGAGATGGCCAGAAAAGCAGCCGATAAGCCAGCAGTAACTCCTGCTGCTAAATCAATTTCACCTAGTAATAAAACAAAAGTTAAACCCATGGCCAATGTTGTTACGGTGGCTGTTTGGGTTAGAAGATTGGCAAAGTTAATAGGTTTCAAAAAAATTGGATTTGCTGCAGCAAAAAGTGTGGCAAGAATGATTAAACCCAACAGGGCAGGTAGTGACCCTGTTTCTCCGCCTTTTACTCTGGCAATGTAATTGCGACCAGCATCAAGAAAAGATCCTTCATTACCAGTTTGAATAGTATTTTGATTACTCATTTACACACCAACTTCTTGAGTTTTAGCACCAGTTATATAGCCAACAACATCTGCTTGACTAGTTTCAGATTTCTTAACAGCTGCAGTCATTTTTCCCAAGTAAAGAACATAAATGCGATCTGCCACTGCGAAAACATCTTGCAAATTATGGGAAATAATAATGACTGCTTTACCAGAATCTGCCAACCTTCTTACCAGTTGTAAAACCTGTTCAGTTTGAGCAACACCTAAAGCTGCTGTTGGTTCATCCAAAATAACAACTTTGTTGTTCCATAACACAGCTCGAGCAATTGCCACAGTTTGTCTTTGACCACCAGATAGACGAGCTACTTTTTGTCTTACAGATTTAACAGTTCTAACTGACAGAGAGGTCAGAGTATCTGCAGCTTTTGATTCCATGGCACCTTCATCAAGCACACCTGTATGAGCTTTTTCTCTACCTAAAAACATATTGTGCACAATGTCTAAGTTGTCACATAAAGCCAAATCCTGGTAAACAACATCGATACCTAAATCAGATGATTGGCGTGGACTTTTTAATTCAACTGGGTTACCTTCAAAAAGTATTGTTCCTTGATCATAAGGTTGAATTCCTGCTAAACCTTTAATAAGTGTTGATTTACCGGCACCGTTATCTCCAACTAGAGCGGTTACCTCACCGGCACGAACAGAAAAGTTAACATCTTTTAAAACTTCAACTGGACCAAAATTTTTCTTAACATTCTTTAATTCAATTACTGGAGTCTCAGTAGACAAGAAATTCTCCCCTTAAATTCAAATGCCCTTTATTACATATTTGGTCTTGACACCCTATAACAGGTGTCAAGACCAAATATAACTATCTATAAATCAGATCTTAGGAAAGACCGATTTCTGTACACTTTGCTGCTGCGGCGCCGGTGCAAACATCTGCTGCCATTAGACCACTGCGATCAAGTGCTGCTTTGAAACCATCAAGTGATGCTGCATCTGCATACAACGCTTGTGGTGTAGCTGCTTGGAAAGGTGTTCCGTCAGCCAATTGTTTATTGGTTGCTGGTTTTTCACCCTTCAAGATTGCGATTGCCAATTCAGCTGCTGTTGAAGCTTCAACTAAGTAATCTTTGAAGACAGTCATACATTGCTTGCCTGACAATACGTTGTTCATTCCTTCTTTAGAAGCATCTTGACCTGAAACTGGAACGGTCAATTTGTTCTTATCAAGGATTGCGATTGCAGCTGCTGCGTTGGTGTCGTTTGCTGACACAACTGCGTCAACTTTTCCACCGTTTGCAGTAAGTGCTTGTTCAAAGTTGGTACCAGCTTTGGCACCATCCCATGAACCGTCTGGACGCTTTGCGCCAAGCTTTGCTTTGTCAACTTCAACACCAGCAGCTTTTAATGCTGTGTCGTAGCCTTCAGCAAACATTGCTGCGTTACCGTCTGTTGGATCTCCATCAAGGAAAATCAATTGAGCAGTCTTTGGATCTTTACCAGCATCGCCAAGACACTTAATGATTCCTTCACCTTGAAGTGTTCCAACTGTTACGTTGTCAAATGAAACGTAGTAGTCAACACCTTCAATTGGACGATCGTAAGCAATGGTTGGTACACCTTGTGCCTTGGATTTGGCTGCAACTTGTGCGCCAGCACCTTGGTAATCGGTGATAATCATTACGTTGCAACCTGATGCAAGCATTGCGTCACCAATGGTGAGCATCTTTGCAGTGTCGCCTTCAGCATTTTGAATGTCGGTTGTAAAACCGGCTGCTTCTAATGCTTCTTTTAGTGCTGGACGATCTCCATTTTCCCAACGTGGGGATGATGCAGAATCTGGCAAGATTACGCAAGCTAAGCCACTTGCGGCTGCTGCGCTATCGGTTGCTGCGGTGTCACTTGAACCGCTTGAACATGCTGCTAATAAAAGAGCTGCTGCAGCGGTAACTGCGACTACTCCGAAAGAGCGTTTTAACACTCAGTTCTCCTTTGTTTTGTTGGACATGATTTAAAACAAATAAAGTTTTTGACTCTATTTATTTCAAACCAAGTATGTGGTCAATCGCTAACTGATCGAGTCTCTCGTTAAAGAAACCACGTTCAGCCAGTTTGTCGGCGTTAAACACCTCCTGTTTCAACTTGTTAGCTGAATCTGAGGAATAACCTCCGACAGTTGGTTGTGCTAATGAATCATGACCGGAAACTTTGTGAGCAGCCTGCACATCGGGATCTGCATCATAAGCACGTGCTTTTTCAGCAAGTGCTAAATAGTTTCGCATCGAATTCTTAGCAAATTCCCAAATTCCATCGCCATGTTCACTGCGATAAGGACGGGAATCAAAATGTTTAGGACCGGCATAACCAGTCTTTTCTAATAATCTAACCAAGAAGAAGTTATCTTTAATTCCTTCTGAACCGAAACGAAGATCTTGGTCATAACGACCAATCTTTTGATCGTTTAAGTCGATGTGGAATAACTTCTTTTGCCAAATAGCTTGAGCTACACCTTGGTAGAAAGAAAGTCCTGCCATGGTTTCGTGTGCAACTTCAGGATTCAAACCAACCATGCTTGGGTCTTCCAGTGTTTCAATAAATGCCATCATGTGACCAATTGTTGGTAAAAAAGTATCGCCTCTTGGTTCATTTGGTTTTGGTTCAAGTGCCATACGCATCTTGTAGCCGTTGTCTTTTATGTAACCAATAAAGAAGTTCAGTGCTTCTCTATATCTTTCTAACGCATCAAGTGGATATTTTGAACCGGCTGCTTCAACACCTTCACGACCGCCCCAAAAAACTGCGGTTGGTGCACCAAATTCTGCTCCAACATCAAGTGCTTTCAAAACTTTTTGTATTGCATACTTTCTGATTTGAGGATCATTTGAAGTAAACGCACCGTCTTTGAAAACGGGGTGAGTAAATAAGTTTGTGGTAGCCATTGAAACCACAACACCTGAATCATCTAATGCTTTTCTGAAATCTTTTTTTATTTTGTCTTGTTCAGCAACTGATGAACCGTAAGGAAGTAAGTCATCGTCATGAAATGAAACTCCCCAAACATTTAATTCACCAAGTTTTCTGACAAAATCTGCTGGGTAAATTGGCGGTCTAGTTGCTTCTCCAAATGGATCGCGACCTGAATGACCAATTGTCCATAATCCGAAAGCAAACTTATCTTCTTTTTTTGGAGTCATTGAATTACCCACAAATGCCTCATTTCGATTTTATTAATTGCGAATTTTTCGCTATAACCGACAACTCTGTAAACCTACCCTGAGGTAGTTCAGCCTGGCTACTTGAGTTGATTAAAATTGAGCCACAATTCGGTTACTTTTCCATAACTTTTCGTCACTCTAAATGCAGAATCAGGCAAAACTCCCTTGAAAGGCCTCTCGATAAGCATTTCTGATTGATTCTTGAAAGTTCACTTGTTTGATAACACTTCCTTTTAAATCCCAAATCGGTGGATTTAATTCCCCACTTAAGGCCCAGGCCGCTTGCCGTGCTGCCCCATCGGCAACATATTCAGCAGCTGGTGGAATGTGAACCGGCACATTAAATAGAGTGGCCGCGATTTCTTGCACTGCTTTTGAAGCAGCTGCCCCACCAATTAAAACAACTCTGGTTGGTTTTGTGCCTTTACCGAAATTTGTGATGACATCACTTGCTTCAGCAAGTGAGCACAGCATTCCTTCAATACAAGCGCGAGCAAAATTTGCTGGGGTCATATTGCTTCTAGTTAATCCGTGTAAAGATCCTTTTGCGTTAGGTAAATTGGGAGTTCTTTCTCCATCCAAATAAGGCAACAAAACTATTCCCTCAGAACCTGGTTTTGCATTCAAAGCTAATTCTGCAAATTGATCCAATGAAACATTCAAAACTGCAGCACCTGCATTAATTACTCGGGCAGCATTTAAGGTGCACGCTAAAGGTAAATATTTTCCTGTGGCATCAGCAAATCCTGCGATAACTCCACTGGCATCATTCGTGGGATTATCAGAAACAGTGTAAGCAGTTCCTGAGGTGCCCAGAGAGATGACAATGTCACCAGTTGTAGCACCTAATCCCAATGCAGCAGCCATATTGTCACCAGTTCCAGGTGCAACAGCAATTCCAGTTGTGGTCTGACCAATAATTTCATTTGGAGAAGCAACTCTGGGAAGTTGAACTTCTTTACCTAAGGCAAGTTTTAATAAATCTTTTCGGTATTCGTTTGTTTGTGCTGACCAATATCCGGTACCTGAGGCATCTCCCCTGTCAGTAACAAATTCATCTGGGGTGCCCATCAATTGCCAAGTTAACCAATCATGGGGCAGCATTACCCCGCTAACTTTGGCAGCATTAGTTGGTTCACTATTAGCAAGCCAACGAAGTTTAGACACAGTAAAAGCAGCAACAGGAACAGAACCAATTGCTTGAGCCCATTTATCTGGGCCACCAAAGTCTTTAATTAATTCCGTAGCAGCATCAGCAGATCTTGTGTCATTCCACAACAGGGCATCTCGAACTACTTGTTTATTGTCATCAACCACAACCATGCCGTGTTGTTGTGCACCGATTGAAATTGCGGCAACGTCATCCAATAATCCCTTACTCGAGGATGTTAATTCACTTAACCATTTACTGGGTGAAATTTCTGTACCATCAGGATGAGTACCACGACCTTCGCGAATCAATTCACCAGTTACTGCATCTCGCACCACAATTTTTACCGACTGAGTTGAAGAATCAACTCCTGCAACTAATTTTCGTGACATATCTTAAGAAGCAGCTAATTGTCGTAGCACGTAAGGCAAGATTCCACCGTGACGGAAATAATCAGCTTCACCAGGTGTATCAATTCTTACTTTCGCCTTAAAAGTTTTGGTTCCACTTTTACCTGTCGCAGTTAGGGCAACGTTTTGTGGAATTTTGCCGTTATTTAATTCTTCGATGCCCACAATGTCAAAAGTTTCTGATCCATCTAAACCTAACTTTTCTGCGTTTTCATCATTAATAAATTGCAACGGTAATACGCCCATTCCAACTAAATTACTTCTATGAATTCTTTCGTAGGATTCTGCTATTACTGCTTTGACTCCCAGTAGTGCTGTGCCCTTAGCTGCCCAGTCTCTTGATGACCCTGAACCATATTCGGCTCCAGCAATGATAATTAAAGAAGTTTTGTCAGTTAGATAATCAATACTGGCATCATAAATTGTGTCTTGTTGATTCTTTTTAAAATTGAAGGTAAATCCGCCTTCAACATCTTTAAGAAGTTTGTTTTTAAGTCTGATGTTGGCAAAAGTTCCCCGGATCATTACTTCATGATTACCGCGTCTTGACCCGTAAGAGTTGAAATCTTTCTTATCTATTCCATGTTGAGTTAAGTATTTTCCTGCAGGTGAATCAGCTTTAATACTTCCCGCTGGTGAAATGTGATCAGTTGTTACCGAGTCACCTAACCAGGCAAGTACCCGAGCACTACTTATATCTGAAACTTTTCCAGGAGTTTTGGGCATGTTTTCAAAGTAAGGGGGTTTTCTGACATAGGTACTGGAATTAGACCAAGTGAATGTTTTACCTGTTGGGGTGGAAAGTTTTTGCCACTTTTCGTCACCCTTGAAAACATTGGCGTAACGTTTGGTGAACATGTCAGAATCGATCGCACTTTTAATTACCTCAAGAATTTCTTGAGTTGATGGCCACACGTCTTTCAAATAAATTGCTTTACCAGCTTCACTTGTACCAAGTGGATCATTATTTAAATCAATATTCATTGTTCCAGCAATTGCATAGGCCACAACCAAAGGAGGCGAGGCTAAATAGTTCATTTTTATATCAGGGTTGATGCGTCCTTCAAAGTTTCTATTACCACTCAAAACTGATACCGCAGCTAAGTTAGCCTGATTGATTCCTGCACTTATCGGTTCTTGTAAAGGTCCACTGTTACCAATACAAGTAGTGCAACCATAGCCAACTAAATCAAAACCTAATTTGTTTAAATACGGGCTTAAACCGGATTTGTTCAAATAATCAGTTACAACTTGAGAACCTGGGGCCAGTGTAGTTTTTACCCAAGGCGCTCTGGTTAAACCAAGTTCGACTGCTTTTTTAGCAAGTAATCCAGCACCAATCATTACTTCTGGATTTGAAGTATTAGTGCACGAAGTGATTGCAGCAATTACTACTGACCCGTGCTTTAAAGTCATTTTTTCACCATCAAGTGAGACTTCTATTTCTTTATTTACCTCATTGGTGTAGGTAGGTAAAACTTTATTGAAATTTTCTTTAGCATTTCTTAATGCCACACGATCTTGTGGTCTCTTTGGTCCAGCAATGGAGGGTTCGATTGTTGATAAATCTAATTCAAGATTTTCTGAAAATCTTGGTGCATGATTAGGGTCTAACCATAAACCTTGTGCTTTGGCATAAGTTTCAACCAAAGCCAATTGGTCAGCACTTCTGCCAGTAAATTTTAAGTAATCGATTGTTTGATTATCTATAGGAAAAATTGCTACGGTAGAACCATATTCAGGACTCATGTTTCCGATAGTTGCACGATTAGCAAGTGGAACAGCTGAACATCCTGCTCCATAAAATTCCACAAACTTTCCAACTACCCCGTGTTTACGTAACAACTCAGTGATTGTTAAAACTAAATCTGTAGCGGTTACGCCTTCTTTTAATGCTCCAGTTAATTTAAACCCAACAACTTTAGGAATTAACATGCTTACTGGTTGGCCTAACATCGCAGCTTCTGCTTCGATGCCACCTACTCCCCAACCAAGTACACCTAAACCATTAACCATGGTGGTGTGTGAATCGGTTCCCACCACAGTGTCTGGGTAAACCATTCCGTTTCTTTCAAAAACAACTCTGGCTAAGTTTTCAATGTTTACTTGATGCACGATTCCAGTTCCAGGTGGCACTACTTTAAATTCAGAGAACGCACTTTGTCCCCAGCGAAGGAATTGATATCTTTCTTGATTTCTTTCATACTCAAGATCAACATTTATTTTTAAAGCCATATTTGAACCAAATGCGTCAGCAATCACAGAATGATCAATCACAAGTTCAGCTGGTGCTAAAGGATTTACTTTCTGGGGATCTCCACCTAAATCAATCATTGCTTCACGCATTGTTGCTAAATCAACGATTGCTGGGACTCCCGTGAAATCTTGCATAATTACTCGAGCTGGGGTGTAAGGAATTTCTATACTTGGTTCAGCTTTTTCATCCCAGTTGGCAACCGCGTTGATGTGATCTTTGGTTATGTTCACACCATCTTCGGTGCGCAATAAATTTTCTAAAAGTATTTTTAGACTGAAAGGCAAGGTTTTAGAAGCAGGAATTTTATCAAGGGCATATATTTGACTGGAGCGATTATTAAAACTTAGAGTTTGCAAGGCTCCGAAAGTGTTTATACTCATCTATCCCTCAGTTTTATCAATAACCAAACACTATCAGTGGGAAGAAAAAAGACTTATTCGTGCACCAAAACTGCCACGGATTCTAAATGGTGGGTCATGGGAAACAAATCAAATGCCACAACTGTTTCAAGTCTCCAGCCATACTTTTTGGCGATTAAAACGTCTCTGGCTAAAGCTGCTGGGTCACAAGCAATATAGATAATTTTTTGCAATGTTTGGGCACATATTTGTTGCATCACATTTTGCCCCGCACCAGATCTTGGTGGATCAAGCACCACCACATCAAACTTAGTTTTTACTGACTTAATCCATCGGTCTACCCGATCACCCACCACTTGCACATTTTTGAAATCTTTCAAATTTGTTTTGGCATTTTGGGCAGCATTTCTATCTGCTTCAACCACAAAACCTGTTGCCTGTGGAAATTCTTGTAACAAAGAGTGAGCTAACACTCCCACTCCGGCATAAAGATCAGCAAATGAGTCAACTTTTAGTCCAGAAATTAATTTTTTGATCTGGTTACTCAAAACTGAAGCAGCCCCAGGGTGTACTTGCCAAAACCCATCCCCTGCTACCGCGAAATCATGACCGTCTACTTCTTGAACAGCATTGGGAGCACTAGGTGTTCTTTTCTCAACTGGGTAAACAATTGTTTCATCTTTAGATTTCACAATTAATATTTCTTCGCCAATGTTGCCTTCAGGTAAGTTTTTTAAAACATCGTTTATTGAGTTGTTCGCAATTAAGCACTTATCTATTACTTGGACTTCGTGTGAACGAGTTTTCCTAAATCCCCATTTACCGTGTTCATTTGCAACTAAGCGAATTCTGGTTCGCCAGTTATAGTCACTGGGCTCAACTGAGTTAATGGAACAAATTTCTTTAGCGTTAGGAACTTGTCCAAATCTTTCAAGTTGTTCCACAAGCACTGCTAATTTCAGTTCTCTTTGAAATGTGGGGTTAACATGCTGCCAATCACAACCACCGCAACCATCAGGTTTGAAGAATTCACATTTTGGTTCAATACGGTGCGGCGAAGCTGAAATAACTTTTATTGTTTGAGCAAACCATGATCTTTTACCAGGTGCCAGTGAAACTAGTTTTACTTCCACAGTTTCCCCAGGTAATGCATGTCTAACAAACACGACAACACCATCATGTCTTGCCACACATAAACCACCGTGGGCAACTTTTTCAATATTTAAAGTAAGTAAATCTCCTGGGTTCACGGTGCTAGGGGCGACGCAGATTTTGTGAAACAGGTCGAGGTGTTTTTTCTTTCATTGTTTCGGTCGAAATTAATTGCCAAGGAACACTTACCACCATCACCCCAGGGGTAAATAATAAACGAGATTTAAGTCTTAACGCGGATTGATTGTGTAGCAACTGTTCCCACCAATGACCCACAACGTATTGAGGAACAAAAACTGAGATTACATCTCTAGGACTTTCTCTTCTAATACTTTTAACATAATCAAGTATTGGTCTCGTGATTTCCCTAAAAGGTGAATCAAGAACTTTGAGGGGCACAGGAATTCCTAATTCTTGCCAATCTCTAATCAGCGCATTAGTTTCTTCTTCTTCAACTCTTACTGTTATTGCTTCTAAAGTGCTTGGTCTGGTTGCCCTGGCGTAATAGACAGCTCTCATCGTTGGTTTATGTAATTTGGAAACCAAAACAATTCCATGAATTCTGCTCGGTAAAGATAGATTAGCGCTGCTAGTTAGAGTTAGTTCATCATTTACTTTTCGGTAATAAATATAAATGGCACTCATCATCGCCATTAGCAATGGAATAGCTACTACCACCATCCATGCACCATGAGTAAATTTTGTTACTAACACAATTACTAAAACTGTTCCAGTCATTACAAAACCAATTGAATTGATAATACGAGAACGTTTCATTTTCGAAATCAAATCTTTATCAGATGTGTTCTTAATGTTTCTGGTCCAATGTTTTATCATTCCCAGTTGACCCAAAGTAAAAGAAGTGAAAACTCCCAAAATATAGAGTTGAATCAATTTAGTGACACTGGCATCGAATGCATAAACCATGATAATGGCCGCTGTTGCTAAAAATAGAATTCCGTTACTAAAAGCTAAGCGATCGCCTCGATTGTGCAGTTGTCGCGGCAAAAATCTGTCATTAGCAAGAATGGAAGCCAAAACAGGAAATCCGTTGTAAGCAGTATTTGCCGCCAAAACCAAGATCAACGCTGTAGCAGCAGCAATAATTAGAGTTCCCAACGTGAATGAACCAAAACTTGCTTGCGCAATTTGCACAATCACAGTTTTTTGTTGTTGCCCTGTAGGTAGTCCAATTAAGTCTTCTGAATGCTCCGCAACTTTTACCCCAGTCTTCATTGCCAAATAAGTAATAGACAAAAACATGGCAGATGAAATGGTTCCTAATAATAATAAAGTTGTCGCAGCATTTTTACTCTTGGGTTTTTTAAACGCTGGAACACCATTTGATATTGCTTCTACTCCAGTTAACGCTGTACACCCAGAGGAAAAAGCTCGAGCAAATAAAAAGATCAACGCAAATCCGGTGAAACTTTGTTCAGCAGTAATTGACCAATCAGCACTTTCGGCTTTCAGTTCAACTCCTTGCATAAGTTGAAATCCTGCCCAACCCACCATTATTAATATAGAGAAAATAAAAGCATAAGTTGGAATAGCAAATAGAGTTCCAGATTCTTTCGCACCGCGCAGGTTCAAAACTGTCAAAATTGCGATCAAGACCACGGCAAGCACAACTCCATGATTTGAAAAATATGGAAACGCTGAAGCAATATTGTCTTTAGCTGCCGCAATCGAAACAGCAACCGTCATCACATAATCAACTAATAATGCACTTGCTACTACTAACCCAGGTTTTCTGCCCAAGTTTGTGGTTACTACTTCGTAATCCCCACCACCACTTGGGTAAGCGTGCACATTTTGTCGATAAGACATCACAACTACACCCATCACAGTTGCAACAGCGAATGCAACCCAGAGTGAACTATTTATATATGCAATTCCGCTAACACTTAAAACTAAAAGAATTTCTTGGGTGGCATAAGCATTGGAAGACAATGCATCAGATGCAAAGACTGGTAGAGCCACTCTTTTGGGAAGAAGAGTGTCACCTAACTTGTCGCTTCTCAGAGCGCGACCTACAAGTAAGCGCTTTATCGAAGTTGTAAGAATTGCCACAATCCCTCACATTACGCAACACCTGCGCTCCAAGGCTTTAACCACTCCCGTAACGCAAACAGATTTGCCTGTAACGTAGGTAATAACAGTCATCCACTCAAAGGATTATTTCCAAGTGCACGTAGTGATTATGGGTTGTGGACGAGTCGGATCTGCCCTTTCGCTGCGATTAATGGAACTGGGCCATTCTGTAGCCATCATTGATAAAGAAGAATCAGCATTCATTGCTTTAGGTGAAAATTTCAGTGGACAAAAAGTTTTAGGTGTTGGTTTTGATCGTGACACACTAATTGAAGCTGGTATTGAAAAAGCTCAAGCATTTGCCGCAGTTTCATCAGGTGATAATTCAAATATTGTTTCAGCTCGTGTTGCTCGAGAAAACTTTAATGTTCCACTAGTAGTGGCAAGAATTTATGATCCAAGAAGAGCAAAAGTTTATGAACGCTTAGGAATTCCAACAGTAGCAAGTGTTGCCTGGACCACTGATCAAGTTTTAAGAAGATTGTTGCCACTTGGTGCACAAGAAGAATGGCGCGATCCCAGTGGCAATGTTGTTTTAGCTCAGGTTTATCTTTCACCAAAATGGGTAGGTAAACGTGTTGGAGATTTGTCAGAAGCTGCAAAAGTACGTGTGGCACTCATTAGTCGATTTGGTGGGGCAATCTTGCCTGATCGTGACACCGTAATTCAAGAAGGCGATTTAATTCACGCAATTTATCAAGTTCAAGATAGAGATCTAGTTGAAAACGTTTTTGCTAGCGGAGCAAAGGATTAATAAATGTTGATTGTTATTGCTGGTGGTGGAAACGTAGGCCGTGCTATTGCCCGTGACCTAATCAAAAACGGTCACGAAATTACCGTTATCGATAAAGACGCTGATGCCATTGCCAGTGCAAAAAAATCTGGTGCACACACTGTTTTTGCAGATGCTTGCGAACCTGATGCACTTGATGCTGCAAATCTTTCCAAAGCCCAAATTGTGGTCGCCGCAACTGGTGATGACAAAGTTAATTTGGTTGTTTCACTTCTTGCTAAAACCGAATACGGAGTATCCCGAGTAGTAGGTCGGGTTAATCATCCCAAGAATGAATGGCTCTTTGGTGAATCATGGGGTGTTGACTTTGCAGTATCCACTCCGCAAATGATGACCGCCATTGTTGAGGAAGCAGTAACTGTTGGGGAATTAGTTCGATTATTTTCTTTAAGGCAATCTGGTTCAGACATTTTGGAAGTAACACTTCCCAGTGATTCACCAGTTGCGGGCAAACGTGTTGGTGATGTGGATTGGCCAATCGATACAGCTTTAGTGGCAATTCTGCGCGATCGAAAAGTTATTACCCCTCACCCAGATGATCCTTTGGAATCGGGAGACGAATTGATAGTCATTGCCACAACCGCACAACAACCAATTTTAAGAGAATTACTCTGCAATAAGCCTGCTTAAATAATTTTTGCTCTGGCAGTTTTCACTATCTGATATGTAACCCACACTGCAAACAAATAAAGAGGCCAACCCATAAATATTTTTACAGATCCAAGTAAAGCAACACTGTCATTTAAGTACAACGGGATTTGAACAACCAAGCGTATTCCAAATACCGCAACCCAAATCCAAGTCACGATTGTGTAAGCCCGAACCAACAATGGATGCTTTAACCAACCTGAGGTATCCCCTACTAAGGAACCAACCAAGTAACCAATCAATGGTTTCCTGATTAACACGGAAACTAGCAATGCAAATCCGTAAACTGCATTGGTGATTATTCCAGTCAAAAAGAAGTTACTGGCATCTTTTGTTCTCCAGGTTATTAAGACAGAAATTGATAAACCTACAAACCCACTTAGTACTTGAGTTAGAGGCTTTCTTTCAATTAACCGGATTAACAAAAGAATTCCACCAAGAATTAAAGCAGCAATTAGTGCGTTATTTAGATTTTGCTGAAAGACAAAAATCAAAATAAACAGCATGGAAGGTAAACCTGAGTCAACTAATCCGCGCCACCCACCAATAGCTTTATTTAATAATTCTTTCTCCCCCATGTTTTCTGGATTACTCAATTAACTCGCCTCGCTACTAAGTAGTTTGTAAACAGGATTATGTAAACATGGTTTGCCCGATAAGTAGGTAATCCGACCTTCAACTTCAATTCTAGTTCCTGGTTCCACTCCGGCAACATGTTTTCTGCCTTGCCAGATGACAATCAAACTTCCCGAACCGTCAAAAATTTCAACTTCATATGATGGATTTTGTGAAAGTGGCTTTACAGTTATTGATTTAACAACACCTGTTACTTGAATTGTTTCACCACGCTCCACTTCTTCAATAAGAGTTGATCCTCTTATTTCAGAGTTGAGCGATAATTCATAAGCTGCTAACTCTTCATCAGAAGCATAAAAACCTCTCAACCAAGTTTTAAATTTAGAAGCTTTTTTCATTCTCCAGTTGATCCGTATCCACCAGTGGCTCGTTCAGAGTCAGGCAGTTGATTAACAACTTTAAATTGTGCATTCTCAACTTTCTGAATCACAAGTTGTGCCACTCGATCCCCTTTTTTGACTTGAAAACTTTCCGCTAAATCATGATTTATTAAAACCACACCAATTTCGCCACGATAACCAGCATCAATTGTTCCCGGAGTATTGACAACACTAATACCATTTTTAAGCCCTAAGCCAGAACGAGGATGAACTAATCCAACGTAACCAGAAGGTATCGCAATAGCTATACCTGTTTTAACTAGCGCTCTTTGACCAGGTGCTAGAACCAGTTCACTAATCGAATAAAGATCTGCTCCCGCATCACCTGGCTTTGCGTAAGTTGGAATTACCGCATCATCATCAAGTTTGGTAACCAATATTTCTAAAGCAAGAGGTGCTGACATATATCTGAGATTACTTCTCTGGCAGGGTTAACTCATGAACCAGTTGCTGTTTCGTGAGAAATTAACACCACCGCTTTGGGGTTGGGTTGCTTTAACTGGCTTTTCACTTATGTTGGCAATCTCGGTGAGCGCGGTATTCGGAAACTTTGTGGCCATCATCGTGTTTCTTATTCTGGATGTGCTATTTATATTCATTGCTATTAGATTTTCCCCAGTCATCAAAGTAGATGACCAGTACCTTTACGCCAACAAAGCCAAATTGCCCCTGAAAATAATCAGCCAAGCAACCAGTCTCAACGCCAGGCAAACCACAAAAATTCGTGGAGTTGATGCTGATCCTAAATGTTTTAGTGCCACTAGTCCTTTGATCAATACGGCTATCAGGATTGACTTTGAGGACGTAGCTGATCCTCATACTTACTGGTTGTTATCAACCAGGAAGCCCGAGCAACTCTCAAAAGTACTTAACCAAAACGTTTAATCTAGAATATTCCTATGGCAAAGAAAACAAAAAAGAAGAATAATTCAAGTGGAATTGTTGTTTCCCTAGTAGTTTTACTTGCCACGTTCTTGGCTAGAAAAATTCTCACCAAAAGCTACACCAAAGTTATGGGACAAACACCACCTAAATCAGGTGACACCGATCAACCAATAGGCCGAGTTTTAACTTGGACTGCCTTGAGCACAATTGCGTTAGCTGCCGTTGAGGGCCTAGTTCAAAAATATTTAGGAAAAAATAAGTTCTAAGCACACTCAATGCAAACAGCTTTGCCTTTTGTTTCTTTAGCAATTCTGGATCTATGCATAACCAAGAAGCATTTTATGCAAGTAAATTCATCTGCCTGTTTTGGTAGAACTCTGACTGTTAATGATTCATCAGATAAATCAGCACCAGGTAACTCAACTGAATCTGAAACATCGTTCTCATCAACTTCAACTTGAGGGTTGGTTGCTTCAGCTCGTTGCGCTTTTAAATCTTCGAGCGAATCTTCGGCTAACTCTTCATCCGTTTTTCGGGGGGCGTCGTAATCTGTTGCCACGTTCTTTTACTCACCTCTACTGTTTTTATTATCTTTTTCTCTACCGCGTGGATAATGCCCTATAACTACCCTGTCGCGCGACTCCAAAACATGGCGAGTCGTGCCACACTCATCACATTCAATAAGTGTGTCCGCAGGAGAACTACTGGCACTTAGGGAGGACAATCTAATACATGCCTATTTATGAACTAGACGGCCGTAGGCCAACAATCGATTCCAGCGCATTTATCCACCCAGAAGCTGTCTTAATTGGCGATGTTCGAGTTGGGAAACGAACCAGCATTTGGCCCACCGCTGTTTTAAGGGGTGACTCCAGTTACATATCTATTGGAGATGAGACTTCAATTCAAGATGGCACAATAATTCACTGCCAAACAAACAATCCCACAATTATTGGATCTCGTTGCGTAATTGGACATAACACTCATCTTGAAGGTTGTGTAGTGGAAGACAAATGTTTAATTGGTTCTGGATCAACAGTTTTAGAAGAAGCAATTATTAAATCTGGTGCACTGGTCGCAGCACAATCATTGGTTCCCCCCAAAAAAATTGTGCCGGCAAGATCACTAGCCATGGGTGTGCCTGTCAAAATAAGAGAAAACTCAGTTGAGGAAAATATTTTTGAAGATGGTGTTGAGCACTATCTACATTTATGTGATTTATATAAACGAACTTTGAAAAGAATTGACTAAAAATAATTCTTTGATAATTTAGAAACTAGTTGATCTACTTCATCAAATAAATCAGCATTTGCTCCCAGAGACCAATCTCCACCTAATTTATTTCCAGCCAATCCACCCACTCTTCCGCCAGCTTAAGTGACAATAAGAGATCCTGCTGCAAAATCCCAAGGGTAAAGTCCAAACTCGTAATAAGCATCAAGTCTTCCAGCGGCAACGTAGCAAAAATCAAGTGCTGCTGCACCTGCTCGTCTTACATCTCGAGCTATTACCACTATCTCTGCTAACAGCGCACCTTGTTTTTTTCGTCTTTCAGCTTCATAACCAAATCCAGTTGCAAGCAATGCTTTATCAATTGAGGCACCAGAATTTGTTTGTAATTTCTTTTTAACGCCATCATGCAAAACAAATGAGCCGCCGCCCTTAATGGCATAAAAAGTTTCATGCAATAAAGGAGCAGCAACTACCCCAACTTGTATTTCTCCATCAACTTCAACACCTATTGAGATCGCCCAATATGGATGGTTATAAAAGTAATTAACGGTGCCATCGATTGGGTCAATAATCCATTTCACATTCGAAGGATTTTCTGGAGGAAGGGCTGTTCCTTCTTCTCCTAAAAATGAATCATTTGGTCTGACATCTTTTACTCTTTGCACAATATGTCGCTCGGCTGCTTTATCCATCTCGGTAACTAAATCAACAGGAGTTGATTTAGATTCATAAGCCATATTTTCAGGTCGTTGATTGACAAGTATTTCACTTGTGGATTTAGCTATATCCAAAGCAAGTGCTAATAAAGATTGATTTAACGACTCAGTCACACCACCTATCTTGCCTCTAGTCGCCCACGAAGTAGCGTTGAGGTGTGTTAACGAAATATAGAAACATTCTTACGCTTCCTGGTGCTCGTTCATTCCTTCTGGCCGGCTTAATTGCTCGCTTTCCAATCTCCATGTATGGGCTAGGCGCAGTTCTTCTAGTTCAATCAAGAACTGGTTCGTATTTCACAGCCGGTGTAGTTTCTGCATCTTTTGCCATAGCTGCTGCAGTCGGTGGACCAATAACTTCACGATTGGTAGATCGACTAGGTCAAAACAAATTAATTCCTATTCTATTATCCCTTCACGTTTCTACACTTTTAATAATGATTTACCTAATTATTAATGATGCAAACCTAGTTTTTGTGATAATTCTTGGAGTTATTTCAGGAGCAAGTGAACCTACTATTGGTCCATTTATTAGAGCGCGATGGAAAAAAGCAGCAAGAAATAGGCAGCAAGAAAATACTGCTTTTGCTATGGAGAGTGTGATTGATGAAGTTATATTTATTTTTGGGCCACCAATTGTTACCTTTTTGTGCGTTGTATTTTATGACGCTTCCGGATTATTGCTAGCAGCAATTTTGGTCGCATTAGGCGGTATTTGGTTATCTGGCCAAAAGAAAACTCAACCAGAAATTCACATTGTTGGTGCACAACGAGGTAAATCAGCACTGAAATATCCAGGGGTTATTTCATTGTTCTTGGTTTATATTTTGTTAGGTGCAGTATTTGGTGCTGCTGAAGTTATTGCGGTGGCGTTTAGTCGCGAAAAGGGAAGCCCTGAACTTGCTGGTGCTTTAATTACTGCTTGGTCTGTTGGATCACTTGCCGCTGGAATTTCCATGGGGGCAATTCATTTCAAAAACAAGCTTTCTCACCGATTTTTGATCTCATCTTTTTTCTTCGCTATTTCTTTAGTGCCTTTACCTTTCATTTCAACCATGCCAGCACTCTTCGTAGTACTTTTGATTTCTGGTTTAGCGATTTCACCAGTACTGATTTCGGGCTACACCCTGATTGGTCAACTAGTTCCCCAAAACCAATTAACTGAAGGTTTTGCTTGGGCAAACACTGGAGCAGGATTAGGAATTGCTTTGGCTTCAGCAATCGCAGGTTGGATAATTGATAACAGTGGTGCGCAAGTTGCGTTCTGGGTTGTGGCAGCTGCTGGGTTGTTAACTTTTGCTATCACTTTGATTACTTACCAAGATTTAAAGCAAGCCGACTCGCGCTCAGCAATATCGGCTTAAACCCCCAATTTTCTCGTAGCGTAGTCCCACACGGGAATTGTGGTGAGTCACTCCTGTCACAAATTATTGGAGGTGTCAAAACGTGCTCAAAAAGTTAACCTTTGAAAATTTAAGTGACGACGGCACAAAAATAGTTTTGACAGACGATAACGGAAATGAATTCGCATTAGATCTTGACGAAAAAACCAGAGATGCTGCACGTAATTGGCGCAAACGTCCTAAAGCTTCAATTCATGACAGAGATCATGAATTAAGTGTTGCCGAAATTCAAGCAAGAATTCGTTCAGGAGTTTCTGCTGAAGATTTAGCAACCGTAAGTAGCATTCCATTAGAAAGAATTAAAAGATTTGAACCACCTGTATTACAAGAAAGATATTGGATTTCCAAACGTGCCCGTGAAACAGAAATTAGAAGAGCACACGGCAGTGCTTCATTTGATGAAATAGTTCAAACCAGAATTATGCACGGTGGTGGCGATATTGAATCTACTAAATGGGATGCCTGGAAACGAGAAGATGGTCGTTGGAATATTGCGTGTTCATTCATTGGCAAAAAAGGTGAAACAGAAGCACACTGGGCTTACGATCCCGATGTGGCAACCATTGCACCACTAGATGATGTCGGACGTTGGTTACTAGATGTCACCCCAGAGATGCCACACAATCAAACAATTGAACACGTTGCGCCAAAATTAGTGAGCGTACCCAAAATTGTGGAAGAAGTTGTTGAAGAAATACCTAACTGGGTTACTCCACAAGGAGTAAAACAAGATGTTTCTAACACTGTTCCAATACCAGTACAAGAACCAGAAAAACCAAAAGTTGTGACACCTCCCCGAATTCCTGCACCAGTTAAAAAAATTGTGGAACCAGTCCAAGTAGTTAATGTTGTGGAAGAAACATTAATTGTGGAAGAAATCGAA
>Ga0187843_10000597_pt1 | contig 24842 bp, 34 predicted proteins | sample SpaLakP09_SKY_43_FD_134516 | JGI IMG/M metagenome (GOLD analysis project Ga0187843, IMG submission 134516) | Oligotrophic lake water microbial communities from Sparkling Lake, Wisconsin, USA - SP09_SKY_43 | ecosystem: Environmental > Aquatic > Freshwater > Lake | place: USA: Sparkling Lake...
GCTTGGTAATTTTGCACATGCAGAAGGCACTGCCAGTTTTGCATATGGAACAGGCAGTCACGCAGAAGGCAGCGGCAACACTGCCAACGGTGTTGCAAGTCATGTGCAAGGCATCAGCAATGTAGCTAATGAAGATGCTGCTCATGCAGAAGGTGGTAACAATGTGGCTTCAGGATATGCTGCACATGCAGAAGGTTCATATAATACTGCATCTGGAAATTCCAGTCATGCTGAAGGTTACAACAACCAAGCCACTGGTATTGCCTCACATGCACATGGCACTGGCAACATTGTGCATGCTGCAGCTGGAAGTGCACAAGGTTCTAATAATTTAATTGAAGCAAGTGGTGCTAGTAGTTCAGCCATTGGTGTATCAAACACAATAGCAGGCATCAATTCTGTTGCACAAGGTGAAGACAATTTGATTGATGCTGCAGCTCGTGCTGGCATAGCAATAGGAAAAAATAATATTGTACGCGGCGACTACAGTGTTGCAATTGGTAGAGATAATCGCACCATAGGCAAAGAATCCATTGCATTGGGCACTGGGGCTCGCGCAGGACATGAACAATCCATTGTGTACAGTGCAACAGATAACAATAATTATCAAAGTAATTCTTTTGGTGATCATACATTCAACGTTTTTGCTTCCAGTGGCATTGTGTTGTATGACAGCACCACCATTGGTGATCCTGCTAGTGCCACTTTCTTTGCCATCACAACAGCTGGCTTTGTGGGCATTGGCACAGAAGATCCATATGACATGCTCACTGTGGCAGGTAACATCAGTGCACAAGGTTCTTTGAGTGCAACAGCACCAAGAGACATGTGGCACAGTATAGAAGGCAACCTTGTGGGTGGAGTATCTTATCGCATAGCACCCCATGATAGAACGTTGGTTTGGAATACCCACAACAATAAAAAATTCAGTTCAACATCTGACAATCAAATTGCGCTCAACACTGAATGGATGGTTGTATCTGCAAGACGCATTGAACTTGATTGGGATGTAAATATTATCGCCTCTGGTCAGTCACCCAGTGCATTAAACGAATTTAGTCGTTTATCTGCCAGTCAAATATATGGTAGCCATAACTATGCAGGAGGCAGGTCTGGTACTGCCACTGGTAGGTATAACTTAGTTGACGGTCAAGATAATATTGTTTGTGGTAGCGGAAATACTGTCAGAGGCACATACAACAGTGCCATAGGAAATCAATCTTTGGCAGTTGGAAAAAACAATGTGGTAGCATTCAATCAAAGTCATGTGGAAGGAATGAATAATGTTGTTGGACTTCCAAGAACTATAACATCCTGGACTACTGCAGCTAATACATTTTACATTGCTGGCAACTATGCTGGAACATCATCAGCGTTTAATTTCCCAGCAATCAATCAAAAGATATATGTGCATCAGCGTAACACTAGTAGGACTTCAGATTTAACAAGAACAAGTTTCACAGTGCTCACAACATTCCAAGCACAACGTGCAATTGTGACTGTGGAATCTCTTTCTGCACTTGGGTTTGATAATCCCACAGGGGATGACCCAAGAGGTCTCAATGTGAATTACTTCATTGCTCTGCCAACCTCACAGTTTAGTAGCTCAAGCAATCTTGTGGGCGCACATGCAGAAGGTATGCAAAATTTAGCAGGTGCTGCTGCAGCACATGCTGAAGGTTATAACAACATATCACTTGCTACGGCGAGTCATGTGGAAGGCATTAATAGCATTGCAGGTGGCACTGCTGCACATGCAGAAGGCAATGCAACAAAAGCTGGTGTGTTCATGTCACACATTAGTGCTTTTGATTTTGCTGCAAGAACATTTTACTTTGATAATGTTTCACCATTATCAGCTATTAATTCGCCACATGAATTGTGGAACATAGTAACACCTGGATCCATGTTTAACATCACTGATGGTGCAAACATTTCAACAACAACTGGCAGAAGAAATTACACCACAGTTCAGGTACTCTCTGCTGATCCTCAGCTTGCCACAATCACTGCAGTTTCTGCTGTTAATGTATCTTTTATATACACATTGCCCAGTGTGTTTGTTTATGCATGGATTCCTGCAGGCACAAGCACAAGCGCCTCACATGCCCGGGGAACTTTTACAATAGCCAGTGGCTCTCATAGTGACGCTTCTGGATATGGTGCTTATGCTTTGGGCAACAACAGTGTGGCTCGAGGCTATCGCAGCATTGCTTTGCATAACAACACATATGTTTGGGCAGATGGTTCAAACCTAACAAGCAACATTCCAGTGCAATCAACTAGGACCAATCAATTTGTTGTATCGGCTGGTGGTGGGGTGTATTTTCCTGGCAATCTGGGCATAGGCACAGATGATAATTCACGCGCTTTGACAGTGCTTGGTGTCATATCTGGTCAAAATCCCCAAGTAGCTTTCAATCGTGGCATTGCCACTGGTGATTATAGTTTTGCAGAAGGATCATACAGTGTTGCATCTGGAAATGTCAGTCATGCAGAAGGAACAAACACTGTGGCCAGTGGTGATCACAGTCATGCAGAAGGAATATCCACAGCAGCCACAGGTGATTACAGTCATGCAGAAGGCAATAGCACTGTGGCTTCAGGCAAGCGCAGTCATGCAGAAGGATCATTTGCCATGGCTTCTGGTGATCACAGTCATGCACAAAATTTTGGCACAGCAGCCACAGGACCACGCAGTCATGCAGAAGGTACATATACTGCCACTGGCCGGCGCACTGCATATGCATATTATAGCAGTGCAACAAAAACATTCACTTTTGCAGCTGCAGTATCAGCCAATTTCACAAATGTTGTGGCAGGTGACCTGTTGCGTGGATATGACGTTGGCTGGCTGGGGGAGATGATTGATATTGTGGTGGCCAGCAGAGACACCAGCACAGGACAGATTAGTGCAAGGTATGATGCAATTGGTGCTGATTCTGTTAATGGTTATTTGATTGATGATTCAGGCAGTACTGCTCATGCTGAAGGTGATGCCACCACAGCTGCTGGTTATGCTAGTCATGCAGAAGGTGTTGTAACTGTGGCTGCTGGTGATCACAGTCATGCAGAAGGTGAAAGTACACAAGCCATTGGCATTGCTGCACATGCACAAGGCATCAACACTTTTGTCCTTGGACAAGGCAGTCACGCTGAAGGCCTTTTAGCTACAGTTCTGGGTGATTACAGTCATGCAGAAGGTGTAAACACTGTGGTGTATGGTGATGGCAGTCACGCTGAGGGCTTCAATACAATAGCTCTGGGCAATCATGCACATGCAGCTGGCAGATATGTGTGTGCTGCACACAACAGATCATGGGCTTGGAAAGGTGCACCAACAACTGAAACTGAAGTGATATCCACCACGCGCACTGGTCAGTTCATGGTGAGTGCTGCAGGGGGCATGTTCATCCCAGGCAATGTGGGCATTGGCACAGATGTAAACAATGAAGCTTTGACTGTAGCAGGCAACATTGCTGTTGTTAATGGCAACATTGCTGTTAATGGCAACATTGCTGTTGATGGCAAATTGACAGTGGATGGTAATTCAATCTTGGGTAATGCCAGTACAGATCAAACCACCATAAATGCATTTGCAGTGGCTAATGCTAGCAGAAGCTTTGTTGTGGGTGCAAACACTTTCACAATTGGCATGTCCAGCACAGAAGCCATTGCTTCTAATAAGAATTTGTTTGTGTATGATGGTGTAAATTTCCCTAGCCAGCCTTTCAGAACAGTATTCTCTGATGGTGGTAATTTTAGAACAGTTACTGACCCTACGATGATTCTTGGCACAAATTCTGACCAACATCTTCGCTTCAGAGCTGGAGGTGCAACTAGCAGTGAAATAAGAATGACCATACTTTCTTCTGGAGAAGTGGGCATAGGAACAACTATAGCACAAACCAGATCTCCAGTTATTTCAGCTATTAATGGAGGGTTTCAAAATATAACTGGTTTGACACCTATGGATATCTTGTGGTATCAAGGGGTACCATCTGGGTGGACATCACCATCTCCCTCTCCAACCTATACCTTTTATAATGCAGGGGGTGGTGATGTTGTTGCAAATCTTTCTCAATTGGCTACTGGATCAGGCAGCTCTTCTTTTAGACAAAACCTGGGCACATTGCAGGCCATGTCTGATATAAATGTCACTTTTGATTATGCCAGTGTTGGTATAGCTCCATGGTCAAACGGCACATTGAATGTAGCAATATATGATGGCAACTTCAATGTGTTGGCTACAAATGCATACACAACTGCAGGCACATATACTTTAAATGCTGCGGTTGTTCCTGCAGGCACAACAATCATAGTGGGGTTTTGGAGCACATTAAACACCCCTGGATTAAACAACGTCACTGTAACTCAAACAGATAAGAACAATCTTACCATTGCAGGTAGCATTTCTGCTTCAGGTAATCTGTCTGTAAAAAATATTAATTCAGCAAAATTAGATTTAATCTGGTCACCAGCAAATGATAATAATAATCCTGCACTAAGAATTGGAGAAATAGATTACAACACAAGCAACAATGGTTTCTCTGGATTCAGAGTAGCTTACAATGAAGCGAATAATAATTTACGGATAAACAGCAATTTCGGTGATACAGAAACACGATGTCTTACTGTGGATAGATTGGGTGAAGTGGGTGTATTATCCAATCGATTAACTGTTGCAGGCACAATTTCTGCTGTTGGTGGTCTCTCTGCAGCCAATGTTTCTCTGCAATCTGCTGTTGTGATGACACCTGCATCAGTTACTGATAATGGACAATTCTTGATATTAAATATCAATGGCACTAACAAAGCCATCAGACTGTGGGATTACACAACATGAACATACGCAACACACAAACCAATGTTTTCAACAGCAATGTGACCATTCATGGCACTCTGTCAGGTACCTCCATCAACACCAGCACATACACCACAGATTGTTCAGATGCAGTTTCCCCAGCGGTTGCAACAGTAGATGGTTATGATCCTGTTACATGCTATCGAACAACAGACTACAACAGCAAGCCCGCATATGCTGGAGGTGCGGGCTACAATGCATCTACTGTATATTATCACATTCCACCATATGTAAACACCATTGTTGTGACTGGAGCTGGTACTGCCACTGCCAATGGCACATACACCAGATCTGCAGGTGGCACTACTAGTTTTGTCAGAACCATTGCAAATGGAAGTGTTATAGAATTCAGTGAGTATGATGGTGCAGCTGGGTTATGGCGCATATATGGTAACATAACAACAGTGGTGGACGGTGAGACTGAAACTACTGCGGAAAACCTGTATGAAATAGCTATCGAGGGAAACAATGTTAGTGCTGTTTATACACTAGCTGGTGTCGCACCTGTTCCAACCTGCACCCGCACCACTGCCACTGATGCAGGCAGATGGCGCATAGAAATTGATGGTCAATATGCTGAAGCAAATGCAGCAAATGTGTCATATCCTTGGCAGGCAACTTGGGCAGGTGCTGGTTCTTCAAGTGGCACTGTGACCAAAATGGCATGCCCGGCACCTGCGGCAGGTGGCAACATCAACACTGCTGGTGGTGCTGTTGGTGCTGGTGGCAGCATCAATCTGAGCAATGGTGGTGGCTCCATTACCATGGTTGGAAATGTAGGAGATGTAGGTGAAGACGGAGCAAATTATCCTTCTGTTGCTGGTTCAATCAATTTGAGTGCAGGAATAGGTGGCAATGGTGGAAGCATCAATTTGCAGGGTTCACAGGGTGCCGATGGAAGTAATAAAGCTGCAGGTGGGAGCATCAATTTGAGTGCGGGAGCAGCAGATGGTGGAGCTGGAGGTTCAATAATATCCACCGGTGGGGATGCTCCTGGCGGAACTTTGAACATGTCTGGTGGGAATCAAGCAGGTGGTAGCATCAACACTTCAGGTGGCAATGATGGTGCTGGTGGCTCAATTAATTTATCTGGTGGCAATGATGGTGGTAATGGTGGCTCTATTAATTTATCTGGTGGGAGCGAAAGTGGTGATGGTGGCTCAATAAACCTTTCTAATGGTGGTGGCTCAATCAATCTTTCAAATGATGGGGGGAGTATTACTTTAACTGGTGATGGTAATACTGGAGGAAGCATAACTGCAATTAGTCACGATGGGGCTAATGCAGGTAGTTTGAATATGTCCTCAAATCCAGATTATGCAGGTGGTTCCATCAACACTGCTGCCGGTGAGGATGGTGCTGGTGGCTCAATAGACCTTTCTGATGGTGGTGGCTCAATAAACCTTTCTGATGGTGGTGGCTCAATAGATATGTACGGATATGAAGCTGGCAACATCAACACTTCTAATTATGGAGGGTCAATTTTATTGCAGGGTGATGTTACTGGTTATAGTGGAGGCAGTATTACCTCAATTGGTGTTGATGGAGCTAATGGCGGCAGCTTAAATATGTCTGCAGCAAGCAATAACCCCGGCGGCTCCATCAACACCAGTGGCAACGAATATGGTGCAGGTGGCAGCATCAATCTGAGCAATGGTGGTGGATCAATAACTTCAGTTGGTGGAGATGCACAAGCTGGTGGGAGCTTGACCATGTCTGCCAATGATGATTATGCAGGTGGTTCCATCAACACTGCTGCCGGTGTTGATGGCAACGGTGGTTCCATCAACACTTCTGGTGGGGCGAATTATCCCGGCGGTTCAATTAATACCTCTTGTGGTGGTTCCATCAACACCTCAGAGAATGGCGGTTCCATCAATACAACTGGCAGCAATGACGGTAACACACCTGGAGGATACATAAACACATCTTCAGATAATGAGCGCACTGGCGGGTACATCAATACATCTGGCCATGACGATGAAGGCAACGGAGGCAATATCGACACTGCTGGTGGTGCAAGCGGTCATGGTGGTTCAATCAACACTTCAAATGGTGGTGGATCCATTGACACACGTGGCACTGGATCCATTGCACTTGGCGTGACTGGAACCAGAACAACACTCACTGGATCAGCAAGTGAGAGCGACAAAACAATTGCACTGCCCAATGCCTCAGGCACAGTGGCTCTGGTGTCACAAACAATTGCTTTCGCCATTGCTCTGGGATAAATAAATAAACATATGAAGCAAATTGCATCAACTTACACATACAACAAAGCAACTGGAGCAATTGTCATGACAGGAGTGAACATTGACAGAGATCAATTGTTGTTGATTGTGAACACCACTCAGAATGTCACTTATTACAATTTTGCTGATTCTGCCACAAAACTTGCAGCTTTCACTCAAGGAACAAACACCAGCATCACCTTGAACAGTGCAGTAGTCACAGCAGCAGCAACTCATGCAAACACAGACACTTTGATCATTTATTATGATGACCAAGGCATCACCACTCCCACAGTAACCAGCTTCACATCCACCTCTTCTTCCACTTTGGCTGCTTCCAATGCAAATCGCAGAATGCTCACAATTCAAAATGTTGGAGCTGGCATTCTGTATGTGCTTTTTGGCAGTGGCACAGCCAGTTCCACCAACTTCTCTGTGCAACTGAACAGCGGTGATTTTTTTGAATGCAATTACTACACTGGTCAAATGAACGCTATTTTTGCTTCTGCAGGAACTGCGTATGTGACCAGCCTAACCTAAGGAGTAAGCGGTGGCACTTTTTAAGACAATTCGCAACATCTTGCTTGGCACAGGGCAGACCTCAAGTATCGGAGCCGCATCATTTCTGTCCACGGCAGATCAAACTTCAGATGGCTTAAATGCAATTAAACTTTTTAATGCCGCTGGAACGAGCAAGGGATATGTAGGATATCGACAAAACGATTTAGCTGGATTTGAGATTGGCGGGGGCAATGGCAGTAACTCAGCATTTATTCAACTGGCTTCCAGTCGGATGCAGGTAAATACAAATGGAGCAGAGGGTGGAGTAATGACCCTGCAAGATGGTATTGGCCTAAAATTGAATGGTGTAATTGCTCCATCCTATATAGCTAAAACAGCAAACTTTACGGCTACATCACTCACCTCGACTATCGACTGCACAAATACAATTACAATAACCCTGCCCACAGCAGTTGGTCAGACCGGGCGTATTCATACAATCAAAAACAGCGGCACCGGTGTTGTAACGATTGCCACCACTTCTTCACAGACCATAGATGGTGCGGCCACTCAATCACTTGCAACACAATGGAGCAAAATTACTGTTCAGAGCACCGGTACAAATTGGATTGTTATATCTAACTAAAATGAAAAGTATCAATTTTTTTGCAAGCTATAAGAGGGGTAAATAATGGCAATTTATAGAGCTGGAAATAAATTATTTGGAGATTTGGCAGTACCATCAAGCAGATGCATTGGGCCATTTGGTTCTTATGGGTCTAATGCAAATTCATTATTCCTTGTTAGTTCTTATCTTTCATTAACTCCTATATACACTAACACTGCAAGAACAATTACAACCCTCAAATTCGAAGTAACAACTGCCGCAACAGCAACAGGAACCCCGCTCATTCAAATAGCCATGTACAATTGCAGGTCCAATCAGCTTGCTCCAAGTACTATAATAGCAAATACATTAACAACTGGAATTGACCCAACTACAACAGGAGTAAAAACAATAACATTCTCGCCAACATGGGTTCTGCCAAAAGGATTAAGTTTCTTTGCTATGGGTATAAGAGCAACTGTTTCAAATAATACTTGCTATGTTAGAGGATATGATGGAAATGGCCGAGAAGGGTCATTTATAGGTAATATTGGTGCTGGGTGGCCAGAAACAAATCCCACTACTCAGTATAATAACGCAGGCGTACCATATGTCTTCATTGGTGAAAACACCAGCCTATCGAGTGATTATAGCTCAACAACAATAGACTATGTAGGTGTGGGTGGAAGTAATACTGTTTCTTCATACGTTGGAGTATTCTTAAAATAATATGCCACGTCAAGAATATTACCAAGATGGGCAGCTCGTGAGAGTCGAGGACACCAGGACACTGTCTGAAGCCATTGAAGAGCGCAAACAAGTGTGGGCAGAACAGACTACCAAACTGATTCGCACCAAGGTAACTGAAATCGACGAGCGTAACTGTGCCAACGGTATTTATAACGAAGAGAAAAAAGCACAGATTGTGGGATGGATTAACGAGTGTCGTAACAAATATCTGGCTTGTAAAGCCACCGCCACAACGTGCACTACAAATGAACAAGTGGATGCAATTCGTTATGACCTGGAGGCGGCGGGAATCGAACCCGCGTCTTGAACAGATTCATCTACAAGCACTACAAGTTTATTTTAGTTGAATTTTCATAAGGATTAAACTAAGCAAAAAGCCCTTACTGATAACAATTTTATACGTACAATCTATTAATTGTTAAAACCCAGACTATACGAAAGCTAATAACACGCTCTACCTTACAAGCTTCAATCTACAGTAGAACGCTTGAACTAGTTAAACTAACTCAAGTGTGGCTTCTGCGTCTTCAAAGCCAGCTGCTGCAAGGATTGCATCAGCCTCTTCTAGACTCATGGCCATGTCGAATGTTTCATCGGCATTTAATGTTGTTTTGCTATTTTATACTGGCATGCCCCAGTACTTGCTCTCATGAACTCCACTGTTCAATCGATACCATTGCGCCCCCAGTTGTTAATGAACTAATAATAATTATGGCTGAGATAATGATATAGGCAACATAAATGTTCATATGGACATGTCTCACCTTCTCATAGATGCAGCAGTGATTGTGTATGTGCTTTATCTTGTGGAACGCTTGCGCTTCAAGTAAGCTTTGCCTTGCTCCACAATTGCTTCTTTTTGCAATCTGTGTCTTCTGTCCAATGCTGTGACAAATGTGGCAAGTGCCACAGGAAAAAGAAATCTCACTAAAAATTGAAAATGATCTTGTGTTGTTAGCTCATCAAAGTATGTTGTGTACAGCTCCAACACACCAGCAAGTGTCATGAACATTGCCGGGCCAAAGAAAATCCAGAACACGACATTGTAGCTCTTTGAAAAATGTTGTTTGATGCATGTAAGCATGAAATTACTTAAGCAGCATGTTTCATTAGTTTGAATTGAACACAATAATATTTGCAGTTGCTTTTGCAGATGTTCATTCTATATTGTAACAATCGTGATCCAATACAATGCAGCAACCTTATATTTGGAGAAAAAAACCATGAAGCGCAATGCTGTATCTATGATACAAGCATTTGTGTTGTTGGCATTAGTTGGTTATTTCATTGCTTTATTTGCATGGCATCTCTATGCTAAATAGATGAACCACAAGACTTTCGAGATTTTTATTGTGGCTCTTGGCATTGTGGCCAACATTGTTCTCATTATAAATGCCATACATCATTGGTAAAAAACTGGTGGAAAAGTGTATTAGTGGATATAAATATTAACATGAGCAACACAACACAATTTTCAGAACCAGTAACAGTCCGATGTGCACAAGCAGAAGTAATTGATAAGATTGCTACTGTGTCTTCCATCACAGTGACCAGGATCCTCAATAGAATTGTGGAGAAAGCGTTGCTGGCATTTGTAGCTGAGCTTGGTCATTATGTCATTGTTGTTGAAGGTGCAGATTATGACAACAACAGTAACCCTTCTGTTGAAACAGTAACAGATTTGATTCGCAGCCAGGTGGAAAGTGGCTTGGTCAAGATTGTCAAGAATGAAAAGAAGAACAAGAATCGTAAGAACCGTCGTAAGAACAAGAACAAGAAGAAATAAGCTTGCTTTTTGCATATTTTCATTTAAATTTAATTTATGAATAAACTCAAATATACTATCCTCTCTGCCCTCATTGCACTTGGCACTTTGCATGCCGATACTGGCACTGCCAATGCCTCAAGTGATTTGACAGTGGAAAGAGTGTTTGCTGACATTGGTGATCTTGTTCTCGTCCGTCCCATTGGTGCTGGCGTAACAGTTGCTAACTTTGGCATCTTTGCTGTTGCAGCACCCTTTGCTGCCATGGCTGGTGCCACTGAAGAAGTGTTTGATGTCCTCGTTGCTGCACCAGGTGATTATACTTTTAATCGCGATTTAGGCGATTTTACCAAATAAAGTAGTTACTGCAGAATTGAAGTTCAACCCTCTGTTCTGTTTAAAATTCTGTTGATTCTTTTAAAAACTCATTTATACTCACAAATGTGACGAACTCAGAATCAACTGTAGAATCTATCCCTCCAGTCATCACCATCATCAATGGTTCACTGGGTGGTCGAACTGGCAATACAAATAACCTTTTACAGAAGGTCAAGAAACTCATTAAGAAACGTGAACCGAGAACCAAGATCAATCTTATACACCTGTCACCTCACTTTGATTGGATGAAGGTGAAACGACACATCAAGGCCAGCAACATGTTGATATTTTGCACCGGTACATATTGGGACTCTTGGGGATCACCCATGCAGTTGCTTTTTGAAAAGATGACACAAATAGAAGGCAAAAAACATTTGCTTGGCAAGCCTGCAGGTGCAATTGTCACCATGCATTCTGTGGGTGGCAAAGAGGTGTGTTCCAGAATTTTGGGCAATTTAGTTTCTTTGGGGTGTCTCATACCACCATTTACAGGGTTTGCATATGCATATTCAGATCATGTGGCACACAAATCCAGAGTATCTGGTAAAAAGTTACTAGATGATGTGTGGCATTTAGATGATCTTGAAGCCTTTATACACAATATGTTTGAAGCACATACCGGCACTAAAAACTTTAAAGTTTGGGATTTCCTGGACACACAAGCCCTGGATCCATCTTACGTTTGGTTGAAATGATAGCTAGATCTACAGATTCTTTGATACCCAGATCTCAAAACCAACACCCAACACTGCAATCTTAAAGCAGTAGCCATATTCATATTTGCTCAAGACTAGTGCACAATTGCAAGTCAAGCCCACATCCACATCACCATAATAAGAATCTTTTCTAATAACCATTTCTGGTACAGTAATAGTAAATGATCCTGTGAAAGGATACTTGAAGTAAAGAGATATTAATTCTGGCCCAATCTTCACTTCAATGCACCAATTTGCCTGAAGGGCACAGGTTTGCCAGCATCATCACAAACAGTGACACCGTTGATATGACCAGTCATATAATTGCCATGACCTTCTCTTGAGCCATGATACCAACAAGGAGTCACCACATTTTCGCCTACATATCTCTTTCTTAGTATGGATGTTCTGGATCCAATTCTTGTTCCAACTCTTGCAGATGGTGTTGCCATATGTGTTTACTTAAGAGTCAGCTCTTCAAAATCACCTTGTTTATTTGTGTAAAGAATTTTTTTAAAGTTTAATGTTTGAAGAAAGCTTGTGCATCCAGTGCAAGGCATGCTGAAATCAATTTCATTTCTTCTGTTCACTCTGGTATTGACCATCACCAGTCCTTCACAATCTTCTGTGCCAAGCTTTATGATGGCACTCAATTCAGAATGCGTACCAACCAAATCATGAATAGGAACATTCTTTTTATTAATAAAGTTGTGCTTCAAGTTGATAGGATGTGTCTTTGGTGTGTTGAAACCAACAGCTAAGATTTTCTTTTTATGCAGAATAAAGGAGAAGTGTCTGCATCTTTGATCTGTGGGATGCTTAGGAGCCATGGCCAAGGATATTTCCTTGAGCTTTTTAAACTTCATTGGGTGTGATGAATTGCCCAAAATAACTAAAATCGTTAGTGAGCAACAATTCTAAAGGTGGTCTATTGCGAAACGATTTGTTCGGTATGGAAAGCCAGAGATCAAGCTCATCTCCAATAGAGACCTTGAGCTTGTCATAGATCTGTTGTTGATCATTTGTCAGTTGGTGTGCCATAAAAATAATAGTAAACAGTAGCGCAAAGCCCTGCAATGCAAAACACAGTTAAAAACATGATGTTATATATGAACCACACAGGAAAAAATAACACCTTGAGAGCAATGGTGTTAATGCGGTTAGATATTTTCTGTATGGTCTGCTCAAACGTCTTCAAGCCACAATTGTTTACAATTGTATCAATCATGGATACTTGTAGGTTTTCTTGCCCTTCTTAACAGTGTATGGTCTGATCTCAGTACCTTCTTTGACCGGCCAAGAGACCTGATCATAGTTGTCTTTGAATTTCTTGCTGAAACAGCTGCGTGGTTTGCTTCCTTTGCCCATACTATTATTGTATATTATGTATGTTAATTTACAACTATTATCTCTGTTGTGCCTAAATAATTACATGAAGTTCAACGTTAACGTTATAAAAAAAGACATCAGATATGGCGAGAAAGCCGAGCCAGGTAAATGTGCAGTAGCTAGAGCACTTAAAAGAGACAAGCGTGTGATCAAAGCTTCAGTGCTTCCTGATTCAACAGCTATCACTATTAAGCACAATGGCGGCATAAAAACTATGATTGCAAGGAATCCTCGTGATGTGGCAAAGTTTATCAAAAACTTTGACTATGATATCAAGGTGCAGCCAGTAAAGTTTCAATTAAGCTTTACATCTGGTTACAAAGCGAGCTTGTACTCTGCAGTAGCTTAAGCTACACACAGTCATGACTATCGCGGTTGCTGTGGGTTCCGGTGCCGGTACCCAAGAAGAAGCACTCGGTTTATTAAATGCGAGCAACAGCGTTCTCAAGACATTAAAAGAGTTAAAATACAATCCATTCATACACAAAACATCTAGCACCCAAGCATCAGTGCCTGAATGTGATTTTGTCTTTAATCTTTGTGACAACAATGAAGGGTATGCAGATTCGTTTGTTGCATATACTTCTCTGCTTGAACAAGCAAAAATACCTTACACCGGTAACCGGTTGAAATGCTTTAAAAAATATAAGAACAAACTCATGTGGTCAAGCAATTCCAATGTTGCAAAGTATATGACATTTCGAACTGATGATGTGCGCCAAGTTGGATTGCTTGAATGTCCTTTTGTTGTGAAGCACATGTACAATCATGGATCATTGTCACCAGTGCAAATATTTAGAACTGTTAATGGCACAGTTGAAGATTTTTTAAATACTGGAGAATATTTTTGTGAAAAGTTCATTGAAGGGCAAGAGATATCAATTGCCTATCTACCTGGCTTCAAACCAATGTGTGGTGTTAAAGAGTTGCAACCCACCAATGTGCTTGACTTCAAAACAAAATGGTCAGGTGATATAACAACAGCAATTTACCAGCCCACTTCAAACGAAACCCAACAGATATTAGAGATGATTGATGATATTAAACACACTTTGCATATAACTTCATACATGAGACTGGATGTGCGCAAGTGTGATGACACTCTGTATCTCATAGATATTAACCCTAACTGCTCTCTTGATGTAGCTAGCAGCTTTGTGAAAATACTGCAGCTTAATAATATTTCTTATGAAACATTAATACAGAGCATCATTGCAAATGATATCAAAAATTAAGATACATGAAATTGCGGTCTCTAAAAGAATGAAAACCGAACGGCGTCTCATGAGATTTCTCGTAATATAGCTCTCTGCTGAATTGATTTGCCACATGTTCAGGTGCAAACTGTATGCCGGCTTCAGTGAGCTCATGACCATATATGGTGCTGATGATTGAGTCCTCTAGATACAACCCGTCATTGTTTGGAACATAGGGGGTATTATTATCACTGAAGTATCTCAGGAACCGCATGGATCTTAGACTGAACCCGCCATTGCCCACCTTGCCAGATGGCCATGGTGCACCAATGTAATCATATTCTAAGAATTTATTGGTCCAGCTGGTGGGGTTAACAACCCACCCGTCATGCTGTGTGATCAAGCAGTACTCAGTGGTAATGTGTTTGTGCAGCTCATACATTATGAAATATGAATAATCTTTTGAACATGTGATTGGCGATATGTGTTCAACGATTATCTCATTGTCTGGTGACTTGACATCAGTTGATGTGAATAGCTTAACTGTATTGAAGACAATATCAGTTTTAGATTTGGTTAAGCTTTGTATTGTTTCTGATAACTTAATATCAGAAGCAGCAACAAGAGTGACTTTAGGAAGATACATCATCAGAAGACTCAACGACATCTACATATAGCTTGCTATACACTGCTTTTGCGCCGCGGCCTTCTTTAGTCAATTTATTCTCTAGCACTAGCTCCCTCAAGAGCCAGCCCGCTTTAGTAGCATCAATATTAAATTTCTTAATAACAGATTGAATATTAATGTCGTTCATTTGTAATATCTGTTTCTTGATATCAGTTTTAGTGGATCTTGGAGCACTCTCGTCATCATCATGCACCACAGTAGTAAAGTTGTAACCAGCATACTCAATGAAGCATTCAATATCAATGGCAGGACCAAAGCGGTTCTTGGTAGTAACAATGCGACGAGCATTAGCTTCAGCATCTTTGATTGGCTCAATGCTCATAGTAACGTCAACAGCATGCAGAATAAGAGAGCTACCTTTAATTATGCCAGTTTTAGTATTGTGACAGATCAGAAAGATTGCACATTCAGTTTCTTTTGCATGTTTAACGAGCTTTTCTATGCAATATTTCTCCAAGGCACGCCCAGTTAGATCATCTGCTTCAAGTCCTTGAAATGAATCAACAACCAGCACATCCAAATGTTTCATATGACTGGAAATCTTACTGACACGGTTTTCATTGCAGAGCTGAATATTCTTAAGGTTGAGCCGCTGACAAGTCATGGCAATTTGCTCAACAGATTCCTCTGATGAACAATAACCAATGCGCTTGCCACTTTTGGCAATTCCTTCAAGCATCTGCAACATCAATGTCGTTTTACCAAGCCCAGCTCGAGCTGTGATGGTTGTGGCGCTGCCTGGAAGAATGCCTGAGCCAAAGACAGCGTCAAGCTCTTCAATGCCCGTTTTCATTCTGCGGTAAAAGATATCAGGTATCTTCACGTCAGTTACATTAACAAATGGTGTCTTATATAGGTTTAAGTTCATATTTAATTTGTCCTTATATATTATATGAAAACTTAGAAAGTGAAAGCTAATTTTGGAGCATATGTAACGCTCTTGCACTGATCAAACAATGCCTGGTTCAAATGTGTGCGGTAGTTTATATAAAAAGTATCTTCAACATAATCAGCTAGCAAAACTACATTCACAACCATGTTCTCGTGTCTCTTGATGCCCCATCTGATGTATGTTCCATATGAAAGATAACTATCAATGTCTTTGATCCTTGCTTGTATGTCTTGTACACTTAAGATATGAATCTCATCAAATAAATGTTGCTTTTGTGCATTTGTATCCAGTTGCACGCTCATAGTCCAGACAGACCTCCAGCAGCACCGCCAGTGGTTTTACTTCTCGTTTTAATAGAAGATATGCCACATCTGCCTGGTTCATATGATTTAAAATCAGCAAACTGATCACTTGTCATGATGCATATTTCACCTGCAGTCTTATGGCCATACACCATGCGACCAAAGCGGTTGCGGCGTTTCTCAGGATCTGCATATGTGGGTTGTTTACATCCCTTGATGGGGAACGGAGGTTGTTTTATCATACCTACAATTCTATATGTTATCTGAATTTGTGCAACAAGTAAATAAACCTTGACCTTTGAAATAAATCCTATAACATATGGAGAATGAAATTTGAAACCTTACAGTATAAGAAAGTGTTGTATCTGCATTGGCCAGTATCAAAATATGCAGTTCATGAAGGTGAAGTGAAGCAATTATCACCTTCAAAGAATTTCATCAAGATCAATCAAGATTGGTTTCTTCTTGATAATGTTCGCATCCTTGAAGTCTTTGATACAGATCTGAAGCAAAAGCTTGGTTTTTCATAAGAGCATAATATATGACAGATGCAGAAGTGGATAAAAAGCTTGTTCAGCTTGATGTTATGGAAAAACAGTTTGAGTTTTATGTGAATGAAACCATCAAGGTGGACGTTGAAGTGGAAGGGATTGATGATGATACTGACGATGGGACAGTTGAGATGCTTGGCAAACGAGTAGAGGAGTTATTTATTCGATATCAAAGAGATGTGAAGATGTATCGGGAGCTGATCAAGGAGATTGAAGTGCATTTCAAAAGCAAGTATGGTTTGGATCTGGACTTGCAAAAATACAAGTAAGCAGCAGCTCAGGGCTATTAAGCGCTAAATGTTTGAGTCCAGACGTTAAATGAAACGGTTGCTGAAGCTCTTGCATTGACATATGCATTGATGCCGGTTGGTACAGTCATCTTAACGTACCATGTCTTGCTCTCTTGAACCCATGCATCAGGCAATGTTATTGTGATGGGTCTGATGGTTCCTGATGCGTTTTTAGGGTTAGAGGTTTTTGTTATGGGTCCAAAATATCTGGTGGGATAAAAGTCTGTAACTGCGCTGCTTGTGCCCACCTTGAAGTATACAGCTTCATTCACATCCCATGGTTGATAATGTATGGTCAGCTTGTTGGTGCCAGATTCACCAGTAATGTTCACAATGCGACCTGTGCCTGTGGCAGGTGTGGGTGTGGGTGTGGGTCTAATATAATTGGGTGTGGGTGAAGGTGTGGCTGTGGGTGTAGGTGTGCTACGTGATGGTGTTTGTGTTTGTTGAATGCCAGCAGCTGGTAAGAAAATGTTTCTCACAGGATTGAATCTGGCTTGACCACTGACAGCCCTACGCGAGCCATCTGCTTCAAGCACTTGCACATACATGAAGGCATCTTGCACAGCTGGAGTGGACACTTGAATTTGTCTGCCGTTGCTTTTTGTGCCCAAGATGGACACCCAATTTTTGCCATCTAATGAATACACAAGAAACACATTGCTTGCATCATTTGCAATGCCTGTAAAATTCCAAGTCCACAATGATTTGTTAGTTCCACTGCTTGTGACGTTATAAAGAACTGGCGTTGACACTTGAGTCACAGTGGGCGTGTTTGTTGGTGTTGCACCAGGTGTTTGTCGTGAAGCTGTAGGAGTCGGCGTCTGTGTAGGGCCTTGCACACCTGTTGTGAGAGTAGGTGTGAGTGCAGGTGAACTCAACAAGCTCCATGGTTGTTGCTTTGGAAATGCTAGTGTGGAAAAAACTCGACCTGCTGTTGTTGGGTTTGAGATGGCAAAGCTTGACACAGTTTGAAAGTCAGATGTACTGTTGTTATAAACCAGTTTGTATATGTTGTTGCCATAGGTTGCATTTTGAAAAGTGAAGAACAATGCATTCTTTGAAGCAACAGAATAACTTGCACCTTCAAGAGATGTGGCAAATCCAAGTATGTCGGCAGTAGTGGCAAGCGTGCTACGAGCTTTTGTGGCAGTCCATGTTGTACCATATGTAGGATTATCAATTGTTTCAAGATTTTTTAAGAACTTTATGTGTGTTGCATCCACCACATAAAGATTCAAAGCATCATCCACAGCCACACGCACTGGCTGATCCAGTGTCAGATACGCAGTACCAGCTATGGTCGTGACATCATATGGTGCACTGATATCATTAGCAAGGCGCCCTGCAGCAATTGTTATCTTTCTAATTTTATTGCTGTTCCTGTCAGCCACATACACATTGCCTTTGATGTCTGTGCACAGACCAGCAGGGTGATTAAACAGTGCAGATGCACCAGAACCATCATTCCAGCCAGATTGTGTTGCTCCTGTAACAGGTGATCCTGCACCAGCAATGATGGTCTGTTGAACTGTTGATGAGAATGTGGAGGCAGAGGGATATCTGTTCACAACAAGAGTCTGCTTGTAAATGATCTTGACAATGTTATTTCTGTCAGAGTTTGCTGCATACAGTACAGCATCACCAGTGGCGCCATTCACTGTTCCTCTGTAGTTGGGATCCATGTCCATTTCTGAGAATTGATTGAATCCAAGAAAGTCTTTTGTTTGTGTCACTGTATCAATGAAGGGTGATTGTAGCAAGCAAGTGGGCACACGCGGAAGATTGGAGCTGGCTCCATAGGTGAGCCGTAAGATACTGTTTGAGCTCAAATATGTATATTGTGAACTTACAGATGTGTTGGGTTTGTTGATTGATCTTGCAGCACCTTGCTTCATCAAGAAAAATGCATTGCCGCCTGTGTCAATTGCCATACTAGCAACACCAGGACAACCAGCGGGCAACCCTACTGTCCAATCACCATTGATGGATTGATTGAGTGTGTCATTGTTGTCAATGTAGTTAAAAATCTTTGTTGTGCCAGTGCTGGCATCAAGAGCATACAATGATGTGGTGGGACTGAACACAGCAAAGGTGCCAAGTGATGCACCATTCAGAACTTCATATGTTTGTTCACCAAATTCTTGATCATCAATGGTGGATACATATGATGAAGGGTTTGGCAATGCCATTTCAAACTTGGCTTGCTGTTGTTGTGCATCAAGTACTGCTATCTCATCTGGTGTTCTGTTGGAAGATCCACGGTTTGCAGACTTGCTGGCTATGACGTTTTGTACGTTCAACCTTTGACTTGCTGCTCTTCTTGCTCTACTGATGTCGCCTGCTGAAGGTATTCTTGCCATAATATTTAAAATATTTATTCATTCTCATGTTAAAAATGATGGAAAATATATAAAAACCTTCAAAAGAACTAATGTTTATAATTGTATTGCATGAAGCTCCGCATTATTTAGAACTTTCTTCTTGATCTAATTCCAAGTGCCGTTATTATTAGGAGTATGAGATGCAAATTGGAAGTGAAAGACAAACAAGCGAGCAGACTGCGAATGCAGTTTAGCATGAAAGAGCTTGACATTATCCGAAGAGCATAGAACATATATGGAGAAGATTATGACAAACAACACCAACAACACCAACACGAAGCAGAATAAGACGCCGGTGCTTACCTGCCTAGTAACTAAAACCACCCGGCCTACCAATCTGGAGTATCTCCAGAACAAAGCCACCAAAGCTAGTGTGACGATTGAAGAGATCGTCAGCAACTATGTGTCGCGCGAGGTTCTCAAGAACCTTCGTCGTGGCGAACTCCAGGGTCTGACCCAGGAGCAGGCCACCCGGATCATCCGGTTGAACGGCAAGCACAAGTCTGATAAGACTGTGCGTGCCAGCAAGTCTGAAGCCACTATTGCGGCTTAATTTACCTAAGTAAGGTACTGTTAGTACTGAGTGCTAATGGGGAGGGTGGAGATAATAACAATCTCCACCCTCTTTTTTTCTTGAACTAACAATCAATTCATGTATCATACATATATGAGTAACACACATCACACCGGTATAATGCCTGTGACAACAGAATCAACAGTTACATATTATGATGCTTCAAGAGAGCAATATGTAACAGAACTGGAAACACGTCTCAGTTCACTAGAAGAGGATTTTAGTAAATTGCTGATCTATGTGAATGAGATTAATAATAACGTTAAGACTTTGCAAGGTTCATTTACCAAATGAATAGAGTAATTCTGATTCTACTGCTTGTTGCAATTGTGTTGACTGCGCGCTCAGTTTTGTCCAAACCACACCGCGATGTGTATAACAATCAAAAGCGTACATACACTGCAGGGTGTCCATAACTATTAATTGCACCTGTAGCTCAGCTGGATAGAGCAATGGTTTTCTAAACCATTGGCCACAGGTTCAAGTCCTGTCAGGTGCAAGACATACATACTAGTATACGGGCAGATACCGAAGTGGTCAAACGGGGCAGACTGTAAATCTGCTGGCTTACGCCTTCAATGGTTCAAATCCATTTCTGCCCAATTTATTGAGAAATAATTTTGAAGATCTTGAGAAATATTAAAAAGGAAAGTGAAGCAGAAATAAAGTTACCAATGGTTCTTGCCAATTCAAGCTTGTGATTGTGTCTGTCAATCCAAATTTCCAAACCATCTCTGAGTCTGCCAGATCGCTGCAACCGTTTAATTTCTTTTTTAGACAGATTAATCTTGTTGCCAATACTTTTCATTTGTTGGCTTCAGTACTCTTCAACCAACCATCAAGTGGTAGTTTTGCACCAATGTATCCTATTTGCACTGGTGTTTTTGTTTTCACATCAACGCTGTAGATGGCGTGGCCGCCGCAAGGCAATTGCTTTGTCGTGATATCTTTATTTTCCATATGAATTATCTAATATATACTTTATCATTTGCAACACATAATACTGCTCATAAGATACTTAATATGGTACTTGTAACAAGTCTGGGGTTGTTAGGAATAACATCTCTTGTGTTCATAATCAATATCATTGAATCACGATAAAGTGCTTGCTTCTTTGCAGGAAGCGGTTACCATGTTCATATGAAGAAACTATATTTGAGTCTGTTGTTTGCAACTGCAACTGGTTACTGTCAATTAGGATTTGAACCGTACACAGGTCAACCTACCAGCACATTGTATGGATCAGCAATTGGTGGTGGTGCAGGCTATATGCTGGCACCAGCAATTTCAAATGGATGTGATGCACAATGGATTGGCGCACTTCTTGGTGCACTTGGAGGTGGATTGGTTGGCAACTACATGGCTGGTGATAATATACAGCATCAAAAGCTCATGAATGCACAACAACAAAATGCATATACACCACGCAAAGCTGTTAATGTTCAAGAAGCTACTCGTATCAGCAAAACCACATTTCAATCACCATATTCTGAGTTCACTGTAAGCACTGCCGACTACAAACCAGGTTCTGTGGTTAATGATCCTCTCACTGGAGAGCTGTTTCGCATACCTCGCTAATGTGGGGCGCATAGCTCAGTGGTTAGAGCGGAGCACTCATAATGCTTTGGTCCCAGGTTCAAATCCTGGTGCGCCCAGATTTCCTAACAAACAACTAGTTGCATTTGTTGTAGCATCACATATAATGATGGTAGTTCTTTGTGCGTAAACCGTGGCGCAAACTGAAGCGCATATAGTTAACTCTATGTGCGCTTCTTTTTTATGTATAAAGCTTGACATTCGGCCGAATTCATTCATAATATGAATATGAAAATTGAACTACCAAAGTTGCACAAGGTGACTCGGGAGACAGGAGAACGTTATTACGTTACTCCAGCCGGTAACAAGTACCCTTCTGTGACCACAGTGCTCTCTGAACCCAAGAAGAAACAGCTCAAGAAGTGGAGAGAATGGGTTGGCATAGAAGAAGCTGATCGCATCAAAGGATTAGCAGCTGCTCGTGGATCACGGTTTCATACTCTGTGTGAGCATTATTTGAATAAAGAGCATTACAACAATGACATTGGTGCCATATTTGATCAATTTAAACCATATCTCAACCGCATCAGCAAGATCATATGCATGGAGCAACATCTGTACTCTGATGATCTGCGAGTTGCAGGCCAGGTGGACTGTGTGGGAGAGTTTGATAATTTTCCAGCCATCATTGACTTCAAGACAAGCTCCAAGATAAAAGTCAGAAGCAACATCTGGGACTATTTCATGCAAGCTGCAGCTTATAGTCACATGTTCAAGGAGCGCACAGGCATTGATATCCCCACAATTATAATCTTAATTAGTTGTGGTACACCTGATGGTACCTGTCAGATATACATTGACAAGCGTGACAACTGGTTGGATGGGTTCAAGCAATATCGTCAGCAATATGACGATACACTTATAGTTGCATAAATTATTTTCACATGTACAATGTGTGATATGATGAATAGGATCACTCGCAAATGGACGGCAGACTTGAAGGGCGCATTTGGTAACACTCCACAAATTAGCAAGGCCATGCGTGGTGAACAATTCTGGGAGCAATTTGCGAAGAATACATATGATGAAGTGATTAATCATAGTTCAGATCGTGCAAAACAAACAGCAGGAATTGATTTTACTATCAAGAAAGAAACTTGGTATAGGCCCATCACTGTTGATGTAAAATCAAACATGGAGCATGGTTATTTTTATGTTGAGAACAATGAAGATGGCTGGTTGAGAAACAAGAACAAAAAGACTGTGCGCATTGTTCATCTTGAAGTTGACAGTGGCTGGATATGTGAATATGACAGAACAGCAATGATAAAGTATCTGGATAAAAATGGCATCAAAGAACCTCTTGTGCGTCTCTCGTGCTGGGAGAAAGATTTGCAAATGTTTGTAAGGCGCTACAATATTACAAAAAAAGCTCAACAAAAAATAAACACATAGCTTTTATGATGTTTAATAAGGATTACCTTTTTCTTCATGTACCGCGTACAGGAGGGAAGAGTACAAAATGGCTTTTAAGTCAATACTTAACACCGCCAATATTTATATTTCAAGGATATAACCGTGATCAATATGCTTCACAGATTTCAAAGAAAGATATTATTTTTAACTTTAAAAATGAAAAACTAAAGCAGCTTTTCATGTCGTTAACACAATATGAAAAACCATATGCGTTGAAATATTTTTCAGATCATATGGCAGAGGAATGCTGGGATACAGATGTTCTAAGTAAAGCAAATCCTTTTGTGCATGCTGGAGCTCACGTTGCAAAGCGTGTTGTTGAAGCATGTGGTATTGATTTTAATAATCAAATAAAAATTATTAACCTGCGCAATCATTATCACCGTGCGCGCGCAATTTATGAGCTCGAGCTAAAGGACGCCCATTTAGATACAAATAAGTTAGCTAAGCGCAAAGATTTCGAATCATTTATTTATGCAAGGTTGTGTAAGTTAAGCTCATCATATTGGTATAGTAATTTAAAGTATTTTACTACAATAAACGATGAAGTAATTAACGATTTAAAAATATTAAGATTAACAAATCTTGCTGATGATTTGAGAGCTATTTTTAATAAGATTAATATTAATTTTAATGATATCAAGGCTAAGCAGAATTCAGCCAAACACATGCGCGTAGTCTGGCCGGAGCGATTTATAATCCACGATAAAGTAAAAACTATCGACATACTTAACACATGGGAGGAATGGTCAATACGAAATAATCTATTGTCTGCGCTAGTAGATTTAAATTAGTTACCTGTTCTATATATTCTACAAGAAGCAAACTGTAAATAATGTTGGTAAATGAAAAGGATAGCTGAATTCTTTGTTACAGTTTGCATTATTTTACCGCTCTTGCTCTTAGTTAAGTTATACCATTTATATCTCGATGTCAAATATAAAAATACAAAATATTAATGCAATGAAAGACCGGTTGTTCATTGCTCAGCAAGCAGATAAATTTGAGCGATATCTGGCTATCATTGATAATGATACACGACACATCATTGGTAAGAACAAACAACTCAACGAGTTTTATGATTTGTTTTTAGATTTTATTCTGGATAGCAATCAGCATCTGGAAAAAAGTGATGCTGAAGAAGTTACAGAAAAGAGTTGACCTATTCCTGAATTCAGCCATAATATTGGTATGATGAAAAAACAAACGAACAAAACATACAGTGTACTGGTGTACATCAAAACCCGATACAAATATAGCAATTCAGAAGAACAATTGTGCACATTGTGCAAAGAGAAGTTCCATGGCCGGTATGTGGGTGGAGGCACTGACTTGTGGACAGGCAAGCGTGATCAGCAGTTCATATTTCAAAGTGAAGCAGATGTTAAAGCGTTTCTCAATCATCCTTTCACTAAAACTATTACTCTCAAGTCTGTGGATGTGGATCTAGTTACATAAATACTATCATGACATACGCAAGATTACGTGATATCATCAATATGCTCAGTCCTGATCAGCTTGGCCAACCAGTTCAAGTACTCACTGGTGGTAAGATGGTTAACATTGACCAGGCAGAATCGTTCCGCGGTGATGAAGAGCTTGCAGGCAAATTTGGGGCGCATCCAAAACAAGTGTTTCTTACAAACAATAAAGAACTGTAATGTTTCAGGCAGAAAGATCTTGACTAATCTCTGCAATCCAATATAATCATAATATGAACCTTAAGACAGTACAATTACCTGAACAAGCGCCATTTGTTGGACAACATGTAAC
>Ga0187843_10000598_pt1 | contig 24842 bp, 14 predicted proteins | sample SpaLakP09_SKY_43_FD_134516 | JGI IMG/M metagenome (GOLD analysis project Ga0187843, IMG submission 134516) | Oligotrophic lake water microbial communities from Sparkling Lake, Wisconsin, USA - SP09_SKY_43 | ecosystem: Environmental > Aquatic > Freshwater > Lake | place: USA: Sparkling Lake...
GCGCGGCAACTGGGCCGGGTCGGCCACCTTGCCCTCCGCCAGGGCGCCGATGGACTTGAGCCAAAGGCGGGTCGTCGTCTCGGCGTCCACGCCCTCGCTGGCCTTGGCGAGCTGCGTCAACGTGGCGGGGCGTTCGGCCACAGGCAGCAGTTGCTGCTCATCGGTCTCCCAGCCGTAGAAACCCAGCAGCCGCCATTCGTTGGCATTGAGCTTCTTGCCCGCCCTGGCGTCCGCCAGCACGGCCTTGACTGGCCGGCCGCTGGACAGGCCCAGCTGAAGCACCTTCATGACCTGAGCCGCATCGGCCTCGCCGGGCAGGCGGGTGATCTCGTTGCCGGCCGGGCTGAACAGGATCAGCGTCGGGTAGCCGCGCACCTTGAAGCGCGTGCCCAGCTTCTGCGCGCCGGGGCCGTCGCCGTCGATGCCCACCGCCACGAAGGCCTTGCTCTGCTCGATGAAGTCCGCGCGGTTGAACAGCGTGGCCTTGAGCTGGTTGCAGGGCGGGCACCACTTGGCGCCCCAGTACAGCAGCAGCGGCTTCTTCTCGGCCTTGGCCTGGGTAAAGGCGCGGTCGATGTCGGCATCGGCCGCGGCGGCCTGCCAGGACACGCCGGGGCCGGTGCTGGCCTGGCTGGAGGGCGTGGCGGCCAGCAGCAGCGCGGCCACCAGGGCGGCGAAAAAGACGGTTTGCTTCATCGGGCCTGCGGGTTCGATGGTGTCGAGCCGGTCATTGTCCGCTGCGTGCCGCAACGCGGCATCCTTGTTTGCCGCGCAAGCTTGCTCAGTAGTTGAGCGTGCGCTGGCGCCGCCAGGCCAGCGGCGTCATGCCGGTTCGGGTGCGGAAGGCGGTCGAGAAGTTGCCGGGCGTTCGAAAGCCCACCTCGTAGGCCACCGCGTTGATGCTCATCGATGTGCGCTCCAGCAGCCGCAGGCTGGCGCGGATGCGCTGCTCGCTGATGTAGGCCTGTAGCGTCATGCCGGTGTGCTGCCGGAACATGTCGCACAGCCGCCTTGCGGCCACGCCCACTTCGCGGGCCAGCTCATCTGCGCAGGGCAGTGAGCTCAGCTGCGCGTCGATCAAGGCCTTGGCGGCTTCGACAAAGGCGCCCTCGGGGTCGGGCGAAGTCGGCGCCGGGGCCGCCGGGCCGGGCAGGTGCACATGCACCCTGGCCAGCACCTCGGCCGGCCACAGCGGCTTGCAGATGTAGTCCACCGCGCCCACCTCCAGGCCGCGCACGCGGTCATTGGGCTCGGTCAGCCCCGACACGAAGAGAAGCGGGATGTCGGCAGTCAGCGCGTCGGCCTTGAGCAGGCGGCAGGCCACCAGGCCGTCGACCACACCGGGCAGGCAGGTGTCCATCAGGATCAGGTCGGGCCGCTGCCCCTGCGCCCGCTGAACGCCGCCCAGCCCGTCGGTCGCGAACGACAGCGTGAAGCGCTCGCTCAGCAGCGCGGTCACCGACTTCAGGTCACCCAGCTCACCAGCCACCACCAGCACGCGCTGGCGGCGTGCAGTGGTGTCCGCAAAACAGGGCATGGGCGCGACAGTTTGGGGCATGGCTCCTGTGGAATCGTGCACGGCCGGGGGATGGTAGTCATCTGAAAAACAGAATGGAAAAGTTTTTCAGCAATTTGTGAAAGGCGTCTGCCGATGGCCGCGCAAGCATTCATGCCTGCTTGTCAGCGGGAGATACCAAGTGCGACCCACCCATCCAGCCAGGCCTCATTTGTCGGCTCATCGAATCTCCCGCCGTGATGGGCGACGGCTGCGGCCTGCCGCCTGGGGTGCGGCCGTGCTCATGGCCCTGGGGGCCTTGAACGCCAGCGCGCAGACCGCGCCCGATGCCGGCCAGTTGTCACAGCAGAACCAGCGCAAGGCGCCGGTGCTGCCCAAGCCGGGCGAGGGTGCCCAGGTGGCGACGCCGCCGCCCACGCTGCAGGTGGCGGCGGGCGCCAAGGTGGCGGTCAAGTCGTTCAAGTTCCAGGGCAACACGATGCTGACCGACGCGCAGCTGCAGCGCAGCGTGACGGGCTATCTGGATCGCCCGCTGGACTTCAAGGAGCTGCAGGAGGTCACCGCGCTGGTGGCCAAGCGCTATACGGCTGCGGGCCGGCTGGCGAGGGTCTTCCTGCCGGCGCAGGACGTCACTGCGGGCGTGGTGACGCTGCAGGTGATGGAGGCGAATTACGGTGGCGCGCAGGTGGAGCAGAGCGGCCAGCACCTGGCGCCCGAGCGCGCCATGGCGATGCTCGAACAGGGGCAGCAGCGCGGACAGGCGCTGGACCTGGTGGCGCTGGATCGGGCCTTGCTGCTGGTGGGCGACCTGCCGGGCGTGCAGGCCGGCGCCAGCCTGGTGCCGGGTGACAGCACAGGCCAGACCGCCGTGCGCCTGAGCCTGCGCGACAAGCCCACGGTGACGGGCTCGGTCGGTGTCGACAACAGCGGCACGCGCTCCACCGGCGAGCCGCGCTTGAACGCCTCCGTGGCGCTGAACAGCGCGCTCGGGATGGGTGACCTCCTGATTGCCCAGGCCAGCGTCAATCGCGGCAGCAGCTTCGTGCGGCTGGGCGCGTCAATGCCGGTCGGGCTGTCGGGCACGCGCGTCGGCGTCAGCGCCAATGCGCTGCGCTATCACCTTGTCGGCAGCGATTTCGAAGCCCTCAATGCCCGTGGCACGTCCAGCGCCTGGGGCCTGGACGTCAGCCATCCGCTGGTGCGGTCGCGCGACTTCAACGTGCTGCTGCAGGGCGGCGTCGAGAGCAAGCAGTTCCATAACAAGGCCAACGGCGCCGACGCCTCGGTCTACGACTCCAACGTCTGGAGCGTGGGCCTCAGCGCCAACCAGTTCGATGAGTGGGGCGGCTCCGGCGTCATGACCGCCTACCTGGGCGCCCAGGTCGGGAAGCTGGACCTGGGCGGCTCGCCCAGCCAGGTCTTCGACGCGGCCGGCCCGCGTACCGACGGCAGCTTCCGCAAACTGCGCTACCAGCTGACCCGCCAGCAGACCCTGGCGGGCGACTGGTCGGCCTATGTGTCGTTGCAGGGGCAGTGGGCCAATCGCAACCTGGACTCGTCGGAGAAGTTCTACCTTGGCGGCCCGCAGGGCGTGCGCGCCTACCCGGTCAGCGAGGGTGGCGGCGCCACGGGCCAGCTGGCCAGCGTCGAGCTGCGCGTGCGGCTGGGCGGCGGCTGGCGCGCTGCCGGCTTCTTCGACTGGGGGCGCGTGCGGACCTATGTCGACGAGAACTTCCTGGGTGCCACGGCGCCCAACAGCTATTCACTCAAGGGCGCCGGCCTGAGCCTGGACTACGTCAGCCCGGGCGGCACGGAGGTGAGCGTGGTGCGGGCTCGCCGCATTGGCGACAACCCGCTCGCCGACGCGCAGGGGCGCGACCTGGATGGGTCGCTGCACCGCAACCGCTTCTGGCTGCTCGCCAGCCAACCGTTCTGAGCGCCGAGGAGGACACCATGCACGAACATGCCAGCCTGAACCGCATCTTCCGCCTCGTCTGGAGCGCCGCCCAGGGTTGCTGGGTCGCGGTCCACGAACACGCCCGCGGCCGCAGCAAGGCCGGCCGCAGCGGCCGCCGCCTGCGCGCCATCGTCACGCTGTTGGCGCTCGGCGCCTCAGGGGCCTTCGCCCAGACGCCATCCGCAGCCGCGGCGGCCGTGGTCGCCCGCAAGGCGCCCGCGCCGAACGCGACGCCGCAGGGCGGCCAGCTCGTGGCCGGCCAGGCCACCTGGCAGCAGACCGGCTCCAACCTCGTCGTCAACCAGACGACGGCCCGCGCCGCCATCGACTGGACCAGCTTCGACATCGGCGCCAACGCCAGCGTGCGCTTCGCGCAGCCCGATGCCTCCAGCGTCGCGCTGAACCGCGTCACCGGCGGCTCGCCCAGCCAGATCTTTGGCCGCCTGAGCGCCAACGGCCAGGTTTTCCTGACCAACGCCAGCGGCATCTATTTCAGCCCGACGGCCCAGGTGGATGTGGGCTCTTTTGTGGCCAGCGCGAACAGCATCGGCCTCGCTGACTTCATGGCCGGCCGGCTGGTGTTCGAGCGCGCCGGCAGCACCGCCGGTGTCGAGAACGAGGGCAGCATCACGGCCGCGAGCGGCGGCTACGTGGCCCTGCTGGCACCCGAGGTGCGCAACAGCGGCATCGTGCGCGCCCAGGCGGGCACGGTGGCGTTGGCCGCTGGCGAGGCCGTCGAGCTGCAGTTCGAAGGCGGCAGCCTGGCCCGGCTGCGCGTGACGCCGGCCGACATCGCCACCCTGATCGAGAACCGCCACGCCGTGCTGGCGCCGGACGGCCAGATCCTGATGTCGGCACGCGCCGCGCAGACCCTGCAGGGCAGCGTCATCCGCAACAGCGGCGAGCTGTCGGCCAGCAGCCTGGTGGCCAAGGGCGGCCGCATCGTGCTGGAGGCCGACCACGTCGACATCGCGGCCGGCTCGGCCATCACCGCCACCGGCGCGACCGGCGGCGGCCGCATCAACCTGGGCGGCAACTACCAAGGTGTGGGCGAGTTCTGGAACGCCACCTCAACGACGGTCGCGGCCGGTGCCAGCATCGACGCCAGCGCCACGCGGCTGGGCGATGGCGGCACGGTGATCGTCTGGTCCAACGACCGCACCCGCTTCGACGGCAGCATCGCCGCACGCGGCGGCCTGCTGGGCGGCAACGGCGGCCTCATCGAAACCTCGGGCAAGCGCGTGCTGAACGTGCGCACGGGCGTGGCCGACGTGAGCGCGGCCAAGGGCAAGGGCGGCACCTGGCTCCTGGACCCGAACGACCTGACCATCGGTGCGGTCACCGACACCAACGTCGCCGGCAGCTTCAACACCACCGACGACGACGCCTTCCTCAGCACCACCTCGCTGGCGGCGGCGTTGACGAACGGCTCCAACGTCGTCGTGCTCACCAACAACGGCGGCCTCAACACCGGCCTGGGCGACATCACCGTCACTGGCGCCATCACCACCGCGCTGGCCAGCGCGCAGTCCGCCACGCTGACGCTGGCGGCCCAGGGCAGCATCAACTTCCAGGCGGGCGGCTCCATCAGCGCGGGCGGCGCCGACCGCTCGCTGAACGTCAACCTGCACGCCGGCACGGCGTTGGGCGGCGGCTCGCCGGGCTCGGTGACCAGCGAAGTCTCGATGGCGGTCGGTTCGACCATCAACACCGGCCTGGCCGGCAACCTGGCCGCCGTCGCCAAGGGCGATGTGACGCTGGCCGGCCTGACGGTGGGCGGCTCGCTCACCGCGACGACCAACAACGGCGCGTTCTCGCAGGTGGGTGCGGCCAGCGTCGCCGGCACCACCACCGTCAACGCCGGAACCGGCGAAGTGGCGCTCAACAACGCGGGCAACCAGCTCGCCGGCGCGGTCAGCTCCACGGGCACTGGCGCGGTCACCGTCCGCAATGGCCTGGCCACGGCGCTGGGCGCCATCGGCTCGGTCGGCAGCGCTGCGGCCAGCCTGGACGTCATCACCACCAACGCGGCCGTGACGCAGACCGCTGCGGCCTACGTCACCGGCGAGACCACCGTCGCGGCCGGCTCCGGCAACGTCAGCCTCGCTAACGCGTCCAACCGGCTGACCGGCGCGGTCAATTCGACCGGCTCCGGCGCAGTGACGCTGGCCAACGACATCGCCACCAACCTGGGCACCATGGGCACCAGCGGCGGCCCGCTGGCCAGCCTGTCGGTCACGACCACCAACGACAACGTCAGCCAGAGCGGCACGTCCTACGTGGCCGGCGCCACCACGGTGGCCGCCGGCACGGGCACCGTGTCGCTGAGCAACACCGGCAACCAGTTGGCCGGCGCGGTCGGCTCCACCGGCACCGGCGCGGTCACGCTGCGCAACGCGGTCAGCACCACGCTGGGCGCCATCGGCTCACCGGGCAACGGCGCCGCCAGCCTGACCGTGCGCAACAGCAACGGCAGCATCACGCAAAGCGGCGCGGCGGTTGTCGCCGGCGCCACCTCGCTACGCACCGACACCGGCGGCGCCATCACGGCCAGCAACGCCGGCAACCAGTTCGCCGGCGCGATCACGACCATCGGCACCGGCGCGGTCACGTTGTTCAACAACGGCGCCACCTCGCTGGGCCAGATCGGCAGCAGCGGCAGCCGCGCGACCAGCCTGGCCGTCAGCACCAACGGCGGCGCGGTCTCGCAGAGCGGCACGGCTTATGTCGACGGCACCACCGCCGTCAGCGCCGGCACGGGTGCGGTCACGCTGGACAACGCCTTCAACAAGCTCAACGGCGCGGTCAGCTCGGCCGGCACCGGCGCGGTCACCATCGTCAACAGTCAGGCCACGACGCTGGGCCAGATCGGCGCGGCGGGCGGCGGCAATGCGGCGGCCAGCCTGGCGGTCACGACGGTCAACGACGCCGTTGGCCAGAGCGCCAGCGCCTATGTGGCGGGCACCACCACTGTCAACGCGGGCGGCGCGGCCGTGACGCTGAACGACGCGGGCAACCAGTTCGCTGGCGCGGTCGGTTCGACCGGTCGCGGCGACGTCACGCTGGTCAACACCGTGGCCACCGTGCTGGGCCCCATCGGCGCCTCGGGCGCCGGCAACTCGGCGGCCAGCCTCACGGTCACCGCCACCAACCAGACCCTCACGCAGACCGGCGCCGCGCTGGTGGACGGCGCGACCACGGTCAGCACCGGCTCTGGCGCCGTGACGCTGACGAACGCGGGCAACACGCTGGTCGGCGCGGTCGCCGTGACCAACACCGGCAACGCCAACGTGTCGTCGACCGGCGCTTTGGGCATCACCTTCAACGGCAGCGGCACCACCGCCGCCACGGCCAGCGGCGCGCTGACGGCCACGCTGAACGGCGCGGGCGCCACCACGCTCACCGGCAGCGGCGTGACGCTGTCGGGCACAGCCAGCAGCCTGGCCAGCAACAGCACGGGCACCACCAGCGTCGGCGCGACCACGGTGACCGGCAATGCCAGCCTGGACAGCGCCGGCGCGGTCACGCAGAGCGCGGCGCTGTCGGCCAGCGGCCTTGAACTCAAGGGCAATGGCGCCGTCACGCTGGCGAACGCGGGCAACAGCATCACGACCGTCGCGGCGGCTACCGGCTCGGGCGACCTGACGCTGGTCAACAGCGGCGCGCTGGCCGTCGGTACCGTGAATAGCGTGGGTGTCACGCGCAGCGGCGCGGTGGCGATCAGCACGCTCACGGGCGACCTGACGCTGAACCAGTCCGTCGCCACCACCAGCACCGCCAGCAACGCGGTGGTGCTGAACGCGGCCAGTTCGGCGGCGGCCGGCACGGGCGCGGGCGGCAACGTCATCGTCGGCGGCAGCGGGGCCGTCAGTGTCGGTAGCGGTGGCCGCGCCACGCTGTATTCGGGCACCGTGTCCGGCAGCACCGGCCTGACCGCCCTGGTCGGCCGCGGCAGCGGGCGCTTCCGCTACGGCAGCGACGAGACCACGACCAACTTCACGGCCGCCCTGGGCGCTGGCGTCAACGCGGTCTACCGCGAGCAGCCGACTGTCACCATCACGGCCGACAACCTGACGCGCACCTACGGCACGGCCACAGCCGCCACCACCAGCCTGACCGGCGTGCAGAACGGCGACACCACCGGCCAGATCTTCAGCACCGCGCCGACCGTGGCGGTCGGCGGCACCCTGTCCACGTCGAACAACCCCATCGTGGGCGCGCACACGCTGACAGCATCCGGCGCCGTGGGCAGCCTGGGCTACACGCTCAGCTACGCAGCGCCCGGCACGCTGACCGTGAACGCCGCGTCGGTCTCTGCCATCACCGGCATCTCGGCGGCCAACAAGGTCTACGACACGACGACGACCGCCGCGCTGAGTACCGGCAGCGCCGGCTTCACCGGCATGGTGGGCGGCGACGTGCTGACGGTGGCGACGTCCACCGGCAACTTCGTCGACAAGAACGCGGCGACCGGCAAGACGGTGAACATCACCGGGCTTTCGCTGGGTGGCGCGGATGCGGGCAACTACACGCTGGCCAGCACCACCGCCACGACCACTGCCGACATCACCAAGGCGACGATGGCGGCCATCACCGGCATCACAGCGGCCAACAAGGTTTATGACGGCAACAACACCGCCACGCTCAGCACTGGCGCGGCTGGTTTTACGGGCCTGCTGGGAGGCGACTCCGTCAACGTGGCCACGTCGACGGGCACGTTCTCGGACAAGAACGTCGCCAACGGCAAGACCGTCAGCATCACCGGCCTGACGCTGGGCGGCACGGACGCGGGCAACTACACGCTGGCCTCCACGACGGCATCCACGACGGCCAACATCACGCCGGCCACCATTGCCGGCATCACCGGCATCACGGCCGCCAACAAGGTCTACGACGGCAACAACACCGCCACGCTGGCCACCGGATCGGCCGCCTTCACCGGCATGGTGACAGGCGACGCGCTGACGGTTGCCACGGGCAGCGGTACGTTCGCCGACAAGACCGTGGCCAATGGCAAGACGGTCAGCATCGCCGGCCTGAGCCTGGGTGGCACGGATGCAGGCAACTACACGCTGGCGTCGAGCACCGCCAGCACCACGGCCAACATCACGCCGGCCACGATTGCTGCCATCACCGGCATCACGGCCGCCAACAAGGTCTACGACACAACGACGATGGCCACGCTGAGCACCGGCAGCGCCGGCTTCACCGGCGTGGTGGGCGGCGACACGCTGACGGTGGCGACCTCCACCGGCAACTTCGTCGACAAGAACGCGGCCACCGGCAAGACGGTCAACATCACCGCGCTGACGCTCGGCGGCGCCGATGCGGGCAACTACACGCTGGCCGCGACGACGGCCACGACCACGGCCGACATCACCAAGGCGACGATGGCGGCCATCACCGGCATCACGGCGGCCAACAAGGTCTATGACGGCAACACGGCTGCCACGCTGAGCACGGGCGCTGCCGGCTTCACCGGCTTGCTGGGAGGCGACTCGGTCAACGTGGCCACGTCGACCGGCACGTTCTCGGACAAGAACGTCGCCAACGGCAAGACGGTCAGCATCACCGGCCTGACGCTGGGCGGCACGGATGCCGGCAACTACAACCTGGTGAGCACCACGGCCAGCACCACGGCCAACATCACGCCGGCCACCATTGCGGCCATCACCGGCGTGACGGCCGCAAACAAGGTCTACGACACGACGACGACTGCGGCGCTGAGCACCGGTAGCGCTGGCTTCACCGGGATGGTGGGCGGCGACGTGCTGACGGTGGCGACGTCCACCGGCAACTTCGTCGACAAGAACGCCGCCACCGGCAAGACGGTCAACATCACCGGGCTGTCGCTCGGTGGCGCCGACGCCGGCAACTACCTGCTGGCCAGCACGACGGCGACCACGACGGCCGACATCACCAAGGCGACGATGGCGGCCATCACCGGCATCACGGCGGCCAACAAGGTCTACGACGGCAACAACACCGCCACGCTCAGCACGGGCGCGGCCGGCTTCACCGGCCTGCTGGGAGGCGACGTGGTCAACGTGGCCACCTCGACAGGCAACTTCAGCGACAAGAACGTCGCCAACGGCAAGACCGTCAGCATCACCGGCCTGACGCTCGGCGGCGCGGACGCGGGCAACTACACGCTGGCCGCCACCACCGCTTCGACGACCGCCAACATCACCCCGGCCACCATCGCCGGCATCACCGGCATCACGGCGGCCAACAAGGTCTACGACGGCAACAACACCGCCACGCTGGGCACCGGCTCCGCCGCCTTCACCGGCATGGTGTCGGGCGACGTGCTGACGGTCGCCACCGGCAGCGGCACGTTTGCCGACAAGACCGTGGCCAATGGCAAGACGGTCAGCATCGCCGGCCTGAGCCTGGGCGGCACGGACGCGGGCAACTACACGCTGGCGTCGAGCACCGCCAGCACCACGGCCAACATCACGCCGGCCACGATTGCAGCCATCACCGGCATCACGGCGGCCAACAAGGTCTACGACACGACGACGACCGCCACACTGAGCACCGGCAGCGCCGGCTTCACCGGCATGGTGGGCGGCGACACGCTGACCGTGGCCACGTCCACCGGCAACTTCAGCGACAAGAACGCGGCGACCGGCAAGACGGTCAACATCACCGGCCTGAGCCTGGGTGGCGCCGACGCGGGCAACTACACGCTGGCCGCGACGACGGCAACGACCACGGCCGACATCAGCAAGGCGAACATCGCGGCCATCACCGGCATCACGGCGGCCAACAAGGTCTACAACGGCAACACGGCGGCCACGCTCAGCACGGGCGTGGCCGGCTTCACCGGCCTGCTGGCGGGCGACTCGGTCAATGTGGCCACGTCGACCGGCACGTTCTCGGACAAGAACGTCGCCAACGGCAAGACCGTCAGCATCACCGGCCTGACGCTGGGCGGCGCCGACGGCGGCAACTACAACCTGGTGAGCACGACGGCCAGCACCACGGCCAACATCACGCCGGCCAGCATCGCGGCCGTGACTGGCATCACGGCGGCCAACAAGGTCTATGACACCACGACGACGGCGACGCTGAGCACCGGCAGCGCCGGCTTCACCGGCATGGTGACGGGTGACACGCTGACCGTGGCCACGTCGACCGGCAACTTCAGCGACAAGAACGCCGCCACCGGCAAGACGGTGAACATCACCGGCCTGAGCCTGGGCGGCGCCGACGCCGGCAACTATGCGCTGGCCAACACCACCGCGACGACCACGGCCGACATCAGCAAGGCGAACATGGCCGGCATCACCGGCATCACGGCGGCCAACAAGGTCTACGACGGCAACAGCGTCGCGACCCTGAGCACCGGAGCTGCAGGCTTCACGGGCCTCTTGGCAGGTGACACCGTCAGCGTCGCCACGTCGACGGGCACGTTCTCGGACAAGAACGTCGCCAACGGCAAGACGGTCAGCATCACCGGCCTGACGCTGGGCGGCACGGACGCGGGCAACTACAACCTGCAGAGCACCACCGCCAGCACCACCGCCAACATCACGCCGGCCGCCATTGCCGGCATCACTGGCATCACGGCCGCCAACAAGGTCTACGACACGACCACGGCCGCGACTCTGAGTACCGCCAGCGCCGGCTTCACCGGCATGGTGACGGGCGACACGCTGACCGTGGCGACGTCGACCGGCAACTTCAGCGACAAGAACGCCGCCACCGGCAAGACGGTCAACATCACCGGCCTGACCTTGGGCGGCGCCGATGCCGGCAACTACACACTGGCCGCCACGACGGCGACGACGACGGCCGACATCAGCAAGGCTCAGCTGGCGGCGATCACCGGCATCACGGCCGCCAACAAGGTCTATGACGCCAACTCGACCGCGGCGCTGACCACGTCGGGTGCCGGCTTCACCGGCCTGCTGGCTGGCGATGCGCTGACCGTGGCCGCCGCTACTGGCACGTTCAGCGACAAGAACGTGGCCAACGGCAAGACGGTCAGCATCACCGGCCTGGCGCTGGGCGGCGCCGATGCCGGCAACTACCTGCTGCCCACTGGCGCCACCACCACCACAGCCAACATCACGGCGGCCACGATTGCCGGCATCACCGGCATCACGGCGGCCAACAAGGTCTACGACGGCAACAACACCGCCACCCTGAGCACGGCTGCGGCCGGCTTCACCGGCATGGTGTCGGGCGACGTGCTGACCGTCGCTACCGGCAGCGGCACGTTTGCCGACAAGAACGTCGCCAACGGCAAGACGGTCAGCATTGCCGGCCTGAGCCTGGGTGGCACGGACGCCGGCAACTACACGCTGGCCAGCACCACAGCCTCGACGACGGCCAACATCACGCCGGCCACCATCGCGGCCATCACTGGCATCACGGCGGCCAACAAGGTCTACGACACGACGACGACCGCGACGCTGAGCACCGGTGCGGCCGGCTTCACCGGCATGGTGACCGGCGACGCACTGACGGTGGCGACCTCGACCGGCAACTTCAGCGACAAGAAGGCCGCGACTGGCAAAACGGTCAGCATCACCGGGCTGACGCTTGGCGGCGCGGACGCCGGCAACTACACGCTGGCCAACACCACCGCGACGACGACGGCCGACATCAGCAAGGCGGCGGTGGCTGCCATCACCGGCATCACGGCGGCCAACAAGGTCTACGACACGACGACGACTGCGACGCTGAGCACGGGCGCGGCCGGCTTCACCGGCCTGCTGGCGGGCGACGTGGTGACCGTGGCCACCTCGACCGGCAACTTCAGCGACAAGAACGCCGCCACCGGCAAAACTGTCAGCATCACCGGGCTGAGCCTGGGCGGTACGGACGCCGGCAACTACACGCTCGCTTCCACCACGGCCAGCACGACGGCCGATATCACGCCGGCCGCCATCGCGGCCATCACCGGCATCACGGCCGCCAACAAGGTCTATGACACAACCACCGCGGCCACGCTGAGCACCGGTGCGGCCGGCTTCACCGGCAAACTGGCGGGCGACGTGCTGACCGTGGCGACCTCGACTGGCAACTTCAGCGACAAGAACGCCGCTACCGGCAAGACGGTCAACATCACCGGGCTGAGCCTGGGCGGCACGGACGCCGGCAACTACACGCTGGCCAGCAATACCGCCACGATCACGGCCTCGATCAGCAAGGCCGCCCTGAGCGCCGTCAACGGCATCACCGCGGCCAACAAGGTGTACGACGCCACCACGGCGGCCACCACCAACATCACGGCGGCCACGCTGACGGGTGTGCTGACTGGCGATGCGGTGAACGTCGCCGCCGCCACGGGCACCTTCGCCAACAAGAACGTGGGCACGGGCAAGGCGGTGGCGGTCGCCGTCACGCTGGGTGGCGCGGACGCGGGCAACTATTCGCTGCCCGCCAGCACCACCGCCAGCGCCGACATCAGCCGTGCGACCCTGACGCAGGTGAGTGGCATCACCGCGCTGAACAAGGTCGAGGACGGCAACGCCGTCGCCACGCTGGTCACCGACGGTGCCGTCTTCAACGGCAAGTTCGCGGGCGACGTGCTGACCTTGACCCAGGCCAGCGGCCAGTTCGACAGCGCGCGGCCCGGGGCGAACAAGCCGGTGGCGATCACCGGCATCGCCTTCGGCGGCGCAGATGCGGGCAACTACACGCTGGCCAACACGACCGCCACCACGACGGCCTCCATCCTGGCCCGGCCGCCCGTGCTGCCGACAACGTCCAACACGCCAGTGCTGCCAGGCGCGCCCGGTGCGCCGGGCAGCGTCAGCCCGACGTTGGACCTGGCCAACGAGGTGCTGGTGGCCGGGGCGCCGACGTTGGCGATGTCGGCGGGCACGCCGGTGGAAATGAGGAGCCTGGTCGTCCAAGTGCTGCGTGAGCCGTCGGCCCTGCGCGGTGGCGACTACCAGGTGAACGTGCCGCGCGCCTTGGCAGGACAGGGCTTTGCCTTCACGCTGCCGATGAGCCTGCGGGGACTCATTCAGCAAGTGGCGGGCGCGGTCCGCGGGACCCGGCCAGACGGCCAGCCCATGCCCGAATGGCTGCGCTACGACCCCGTGGCGATGCGGTTCAGCGCCTCGGCAGTGCCGGCCGACGGCCTGCCGCTGCGCTTGTCCATCCATCCGGGCAACCACCAGACGGCAGAACTGCTGATCGACCTGCGCTGACCGTCACGCGCCGCAAAATCGGCGCATGACGGATCAACGCGCGCCTCGCCTGGACGCGGCCCTGGCCGCGCTGCGCCAACACGCCAGGCCGGATCAGCTCGACGGCATGGCCCGCTTCGGCCTGACCGGCGAGGGCCGCCTGGGCCTGGCCGTGCCGGCGCTGCGCGCGCTGGCCCGCGAGTTCAAGCGGGATCACGCCCTGGCGCTGGCCTTGTGGGACGCCGGCATCCCCGAGGCGCAGATCCTGGCTGGCATGGTGGCCGAACCGGCCAGGCTGACCGTCGCGCAGATGGACCACTGGGTGGCCGGCATGCGCGCCTGGGACGTCTGTGACCAGGCCTGCCTCAATGCCTTCGTGAAAAGCCCGCTGGCCTGGGATGCCATCCCGCGCTGGGCGGCGCGCGAGGCCGAGTTTGAGAAGCGCGCCGGCTTCTCGCTGCTGGCGGTCGCCGCCGTGCACCAGAAGACGCGGCCCGACGCCGACTTCCTGGCCTGCCTGCCCTTGATTGAGGGCGCGGCCGGCGACGAGCGCAACTTCGTCAAGAAGGCCGTGAACTGGGCGCTGCGCCAGATCGGCAAGCGCAGCACGGGCCTACGTGAGCCTGCGCTCACTGTGGCGGAGCGGCTGTGTGAGCGTGAGGAGAAGAGCGCGCGCTGGATTGGAACTGATGCAAGGCGCGAGTTGCTTCAGCGAATCTTGTCGTAGTCCCAGCCCGGGCCGTCGATCTGCTGCAGGCGTCGCGGGCGGGGCCGCCAGTCGGGCGACAGCAGGCTTTCGTGCGGGGCGATGCCATCAGCGTCGACGCTGGCGAGGTCGAGTAGCGTGGGCATCAGGTCGCGGTGGCTGACGGGCGCCTTCGCGTGCGCCGACAAGGCCGCGAATGCCGCCGGCCAGCGGCGGCGGTAGGCGTCGTTGGCCCAGAAGAACAAGGGCACCGTCGTGTCCGCCTTGGACGGGTCGGCCAGTGCGTGCATGAAGCGCTGGCGGTCGTCGTCGAAGAGGTTCTCGCCATGGTCCGAGGTGTAGACCAGCAAGGCCGGCGCGGGGTCGGCCCGCAGCCTGGCGATGACCCGCATCAGAAAACTGTCCAGCGCCACCAGGGTGTTGTCGTAGGAGTTGATGGTCTCGGCCTTGAAGCGCGGGCCCGGGTTGCCGCTGACGCCCGCGTCGGTCAACGTGGGCGTGAACTTGCGGGACTGGGCGTCGTACTGTGCTTCGTACGGGAAATGGCTGCCGGTCATGTGCAGCGCAATGAACTGGCGCGGCCCTGCCTGGCGCAGCAGCGCGTCAAAGGGCGGCAGCAGCGCGGTGTCCATGCGCAGCAGCAGCTCGTACATGCCGTCCGAGTAATCCGCCACGTTGGCATCCCTGTAGAGATCGGAAATCTCCTGGTTCGACAGCCAGCCCGTGTGATAGCCGGCCTCCCGCATCGTGCGGACCAGGCCGCCCTGGCGCCGCTCGTCAATGGCCCTGCCGACGATGCCAGGCACGGCTGCGTCGGTCCAATGCGCGGTGGAGGCGACATCGTGGAACAGCAGCAGCTCGTCGCGGATCGCGGACAGGCCCGGCGTCGTGTCGCGGGCATAGCCGTAGATGCCGAGGTGGTCGGGCCTCACCGTCTCCCCGATAACCAGCACGACGTGCAGGGGTTCGTCGCCAGACCCGGGGCGAGGCCGGCCATTCAGCGAGGTCGTCCGCGGCGCGCGCCGGTCCTGCGCCATCACCCGCCGCACGCTGGACAGCAGGTTCAATGGGAAGACCTGGTCCACCGTGTCCCGCTCGAAGAACGCCGGCAGGCTGAGCTGCTGCGGCACGGCCTGCTTCAGCACCAGCGACAGGCTGGCAGCTCCGAGCAGCGCGGCGAGCCAGCGCTTGCGGCGGCCGCTGCTCCAGCGCCAGCGTGCGTCGACCTGCCATGCGGCCAGGGGGTAGGCCAGGGCCAGCGCGGCCCAGGCCAGCAGCCAGGTGCCGAAACCGCGCAACACCGCCAGGCTTTGCGCGGGTGACGTGTGCATCGCCGCCGCGACCAGCGCGTCGCCGGGTGTGCTGCCGAAGCTCAGGCAGACGTAGACATAGGGTGGCAGAAACAGCGCGACCGGCGTCCATGCCAGCAGCGTCACGCGGATGCTGCCCATCAGTGTAGGCCCCATCGCCAGCAGCCAGAACGACAGCCCGAGGACGGCCAGTCGCTCGCGCAGCTCCAGCCCGCCGCTGACCAGGGCGGCCGCCAAGCCAGGGCTCCACAGCATGCCGAAGAGCAGCAGCGCCAACCCGCGTTGCCGCATGGAGGGCTGAAACGAAGAGGACGGAATCACGGCAGGTGGACGGAAGTCCCGAATATGGGGTCAGGCTCGTTTTTATTGTGCTGGCTGGCGTCTCTGGGTGAGATGTTGATCACGGCTTTAAATGAACCTGACCCCATTTTCGTATCCCTCTTTGGTGGGGTGCAGGGGGATATGCACAGGCCGCATCCCCCTTCGTCCCACCCTCTGGGTGATGTCGCCAAAACGGCCGGGCGCCGATGCTGAGGGTGTGCGTTCTTCACGACGTCCAAGCCTCAAACCGGAGCCCGCCATGCAACTCTTCAGCGTCTCTCACCAACCCAGCGCAATGTCCAAGTCGCCCGTGGCCGCCTTGCCGGCGCGGCCGCGGGTCGAGGCGCGGGAATTGCAAACCAAGCCCGAAGCCTGCGGCTGGTACGACTCCAGCTTCGACCTCGCCTCAGGCCTTGAGATTTCAGAGCAGGACGATGACGTGCTCTACCAGCTCTGCGAGTTTTGCCTGAACTAGAGCCGGCAGGCCAGCGTCGTTCCCTGCAGGATGGCGCGCTTGGCGTCCAGCTCGCCCGCCTCCAGCGCGCCGCCGATCAGGTGCACGTTGACGCCCGCCGTCCGCAAGGGCGCCTCCAGCTCGCGCAGCGGCTCCTGGCCAGCGCAAAGCACGATGGTGTCGGCCTCGATGAGCTGGGCGTCGGCCCGCTTCTCGCCATAGCTGACCCACAGCCCTTCTGGCGTGATCTGCTCGTAGTTGACGCTGGCGAGCATGTCGACGTTCTTCATCTTCAGCGCCGCGCGGTGGATCCAACCGGTCGTCTTGCCCAGGCCCGCGCCCGGCTTGCCGGCTTTGCGCTGCAGCAGCGTGATCTGGCGCGTGGGCGCCTCGGGCGCCGGCCGCAGCAGCCCCGCGCGCACCTGCTCGGGGTCGCCCACGCCCCAGTGCTTTCGCCAGGCTGCCGGGTCCAGCGTCAGCGAGTGACCGGCCTCCAGCAGGTACTCCGCCACGTCGAAGCCGATGCCGCCCGCGCCGACGATGGCCACGCGCGCGCCCACCGGCTTGTCATGCCTCAGTACATCGCTGTAGCTCAGCACCTGGCCCCGCGCCGCGCCCTCGTCCTGGCCTTTGATCCTCGGGTTGCGCGGGCTGACGCCGGTGGCCAGCAGCACCTCGTTGAAGCCCTTCAATCCGTCGGCGTCCACCCGGCAGTTCAGGCGCAGATCCACGCCCGTCACCTCGATGCGGCGGCGGAAATAGCGCAGCGTCTCGCTGAACTCCTCCTTGCCCGGGATGCGCCTGGCCATGTTGAACTGGCCGCCGATCTCGGCCGCCGCGTCGAACAGCGTCACCGCATGGCCGCGCTCGGCCAGCGTCGTCGCGGCGGCCAGCCCGGCCGGCCCGGCGCCGACGACGGCAATCCGCTTGCCGGCACCCTGGACTGGCCGTACGACGATCTCCTGCTCGTAGGCCGCGCGTGGGTTGACGAGGCAGGTCGAGATCTTCTGCGCGAACGTGTGGTCCAGGCAGGCCTGGTTGCAGGCGATGCAGGTGTTGATCTCGTCGGCCCGGCCCTGGCGCGCCTTCTTGACGAACTCCGAATCGGCCAGAAACGGCCGCGCCATCGACACCATGTCCGCCGAGCCATCCGCCAGCAGCCCTTCGGCCACCTCCGGCGTGTTGATGCGGTTGCTGGTGATCAACGGCGTCGTGATGCCCTCTTCGCGCAGCTTGGCCCTCAGTCTGGCCGTCACCCAGGCGAAGCCGGCGCGCGGCACGCTCGTCGCGATGGTCGGAATGCGCGCCTCGTGCCAGCCAATGCCGGTGTTGATGATCGTCGCCCCGCCCCGGGCCACGCGCCGCGCCAGTTCGACGACCTCTTCCCAGGAACTGCCGTTGGGGATGAGGTCCAGCATGGACAACCGGTAGATGATGATGAAGTCCGGCCCCACCGCCTCGCGCATGCGGGCCAGGATCTCCAGCGGCAGGCGCATGCGGTTCTCGTAGGAACCGCCCCAGTCGTCGTCACGCTGGTTCGTGTGCGTGACGAGGAACTGGTTGATGAAATAGCCCTCCGAGCCCATCACCTCCACGCCGTCGTAGCCCGCCTCGCGGGCCAGCTTGGCGCAGCGGATGAAGGCGCGGATCTGGCGCTCGATGCCGCGCGCGCTCAACTCGCGCGGCGTGAATGGCGAAATCGGGCTCTGGATGCGAGACGGCGCCACGCACAGCGGCGAATAGCCATAGCGGCCCGTGTGCAGGATCTGCAGCGCGATCTTGCCGCCCTCCGAGTGCACGGCGTCCGTGATCTGCTTGTGCCGCCGCGCCGCGCCGCTTGTGGCCAGCGTGCCGGCAAACGGCTTGGCCCAGCCCTCGATGTTGGGCGCGAAGCCGCCCGTCACGATCAGCCCCACCTCGCCCCGCGCCCGCTCGGCGAAGAACACCGCCATGCGCTCGAAGTGTTTGCGCCCGTCTTCCAGGCCCGTGTGCATGCTGCCCATCAGCACGCGGTTCTTCAGCGTCGTGAAACCCAGGTCCAGCGGCGCGAGGAGGTTGGGATAGTTCATCCGGCCCATGCTACCCAGCGCAGCCCCGCCGAAATTGGAGGGTTCTCCTCAATGACGGAGATGCGCTCAGCAACAGTTCTTCACCGGCTGCTAGATGGCGGCAATGGAGACGTCGCCGGCATGGGTTCTAATCGCGAGTCCGCGTTCATGGCCGCACTCTTGTCAATGAGTGCCCGGCGGTTTGGTTTTTTCGGAGAGTTCTCGATGCGATTCACCCCCTGGGCCACCCGTCTGGCCCTGACGCTGAGCTTGTCGGCCACTGCCCTCCTGACCGCCTGCGGCGGCGGTGGCAAAGGCGACAGCAACACCCAAGTGCGCCTGCTCAATGCAACGCGCTCCTATTCCCAGCTGGATCTGACGGTCAACGACAAGACCGTCAACAGCAAGGTGGCCTACGCGACTGCCGGCGAGTACGGCACCGTGGATACCAACTCCACCGCCACCAAGGTGCTCACCAGCGACGTCGGCACCAGCATCTCGGCCACCACGCCGACGCTGACCAGCGGCAGCAACTACACCTACATCAGCTACGGCTTTGCCGGTGCCATCCGCACCACGCTGCTGCAGGAAGCCGAGACCGCGCCCGAGGCCAACAAGGCCAAGCTGCTGGTCCTGAACCTGGCCCCCGACGCCGGCGCGCTTGACGTCTACGTCACCACCGCCGCGGAGTCGCTGGACACCGCCACCGCGTTGACCACCAACCTGGCCGGCGGCTCCGGCAGCGGCTACATCCAGATCAACTCGGGCAGCTTCCGCGTCCGTGTCACCGGCTACAACAAGCGCACCGATCTGCGCCTGGACATCCCGGCCGTCACGCTCGACTCGGCCAGCGTCAACACGCTGATCCTGACCGCCTCCGACGGCGGCGTGCTCGTGAACGGCATCTCCCTGGTCCAGAAGGGCGCCGTCAAGAACTTTGCCAACACGCAAAGCCGCGTGCGCACCGTGGCCGCGCTGGCCAGCGGCGGCACCGTGGGCTCGTCCATCAACGGTCAGCAGATGTTCAGCACGGCCATCAGCCCGCTGATCAGCGACTACGTCACCACCGCCTCCGGCGCCAGCACGCTGAACGTCGCTGTCAACGGTGCCAACGTCAGCTTCGCTGCCCCGACGCTGACCGCCGGCAAGGACACCACGCTGCTGGTCTGGGGCGACCCGGCCGCGCCCAAGCTGGCCGTGCTGGACGACGACAACCGCCTGCCCACCGTCAGCGGCAACGTCAAGGTCCGCCTCATCAACGCCATTGCCGCGCAGACCGCCGGCGTGTCGCTGAACGTCGACTTCAGCGCCGTCGCCTCCAACGTCCTGCCGGGTTCGGTCTCCGTGCCGAACAGCATCTCGTCGACAGCGAGCTCGCAGGTGGACGTGACGGTGCCGACATCGGCCACGGCCATCTACACCAACGCCACGCTGGCCTTCCCGGCCAACAGCGTCTGGACCTTCTTCGCCGTGCCCAGCGCCACCGCCACGCAAGGCATGACCGCCCTGCCCAAGCGCGAGCGCCCGTAAGCCTTCAGCCTCTCCCGCAAAAGCCCCCGCGCCCACCGGCCCGGGGGCTTTTTCCTTTTGCGAGCGGCGCGAAGATGGCGCCATGCACGCACCCTCCCGCATCCACCTGCAGCGCCTGCGCCAGCTCTGGCGCAGCGCCGGCTGGCCCTGCCAGGACCTTGTCGAGATCGAGCTGCTGGCGGCCGGCTGGGTCGAGCGGCTCAGCGAGGATGGCGGCCGCGAGCGCCTGCGCGTGACCGATGCCGGCATTGCGCTCATCGCCGACTCGCTGGTGCGCAACCGCGCCGCTCGCGATGCGCACGAGCTGCTGGTCGAACGCGTGGCCACCGAGATGCACCGCGCCGGCCGCATTGCCTGGCGCGGCCTGACGCTTCGTGCCGGCCTGCCCCAGGAGGACGACAAGACGCTGTGGGTCAACGCCATGCCCGACGTCTACTCCATCCGTCACAGCACGGTGGAGGACTACCTCGAACCCGCCATCCACGAGATCAAGGTCAGCCGCGCCGACCTGCTGGGCGAGCTGCGCCGCCCGGCCAAGTCGGCGGCCTACCGGGCCTTGTGCGGCCAGTGCTGGTTTGTCATCAAGGCCGGCATTGCCCAGGCCGAGGAGATCCCGCCGGAGTACGGCGTGCTGATCGGCCACGCCACCCACCTCGAACTGGCCCGCCCGGCGCCCAGGCGGGCCCACAAGCCCGACTTCGCGACCTGGATGGCGCTGGCCCGCGCGACGCCGCTGCGGCCCGCCGACGACGATCCACAATCGCCACTCTGAACCGGAGCGCCCGCCATGGCCACAGCCAACAAGACCGTGCCCACCGACGCCGATGTCGAAGCCTTCTTCGCTGCCCAGCCCGAGGCGCGCGCCGCGGACTGCCGGGCTTTGGCGGCTCTAATGGAGCGCGTGAGCGGCCACCCGCCGAAGATGTGGGGCCGCATGGTCGGCTTCGGCCACCACCACTACGTCTACGACAGCGGCCGCGAGGGCGACATCTTCGAGATCGGCTTCGCCAGCGGGGCCGGCGGCAAGGGCGACATCAGCCTCTACCTGAATGCCACCGGGCCCGAGCGCGCTGCGGTGCTCGCCCGGCTGGGCAAGCATCGCGAAGGCAAGGGCTGTGTCTACATCAAGCGGCTGTCCGACGTGGACGCCGGGGTGCTGGCGGAGCTCTGCGAGGCCGCGCTGCGCAGCGTGCGCGCGTCCAGCCGATGAGCGATGCGCTGCTGGCGGCCGCCTGCCCCCGCTGCGGCGGCGGCTTCGAATGCGGCGCGTCATCAGCACCGGCGGGTCACTGCGCCTGCTTCGGCATCCGCCTGAACGACCGCCTGCGTGCCGAGCTGGCGGAGCGCTACCCGGGCAACTGCCTGTGCCTGCGCTGCCTGCGCGAGCTCGTCGACAGGGATGCGCCTCAGGCTGTGATCGGTGGCGCCAGCGCCTCCGGCTGACCGGCTGCAGCCAGCTCGGCCAGATAGCCCGCGAGCCTGGCCGTGTCGCAGTGCACCGTCAGTGCGCTGACGCGACCCCAGCGCAACTCGAACTCATGCATGCCGCAGTTGCTGCCCTGGCGGCCGCCGGGCAGGTCGAAGCGGTCGCGCCAGCTGACAACGGCACGCGTGCGCCATGGCCAGCCGCTGACCCAGATGCCGTCCACCTCGAAGCGCAAGCCCGGAAGCAGCCGCTGCAGCCGCCCATACCAGCGCTGCGTCGCCCCCAGCGAACGCCGCTCCCCGCCCAGCGCGTGCTGGCCCACCATGCGGTGGCAGTGGCGCGCGGCGAACTGCGTCGGGATGCCGTCGTAGCGGCCCGCGTTCAGCTCGTCAAAGGCGCGGCTCAGGCGCTGACGGACGACGTAGTGGTACATGGCCTCTCCTTGTTGACCGAGGGGGTGCTGGCCGCCCCTCACTGCTGTTCCGCGCACCTTCCGCGTCCACCAGTGGCACCAGACCCTTGCCTGTCGACGATGTATCTTGCTGGTGTCAAGATCGATGTGGATGCTGCGCGCCGATCTTGCTCGTGTCAAGATCCAGGCCATGGGCAAGACGGTGAAGCGGTCGGAGGCGGCGACGGCGGGGGGCAAGCGTTCCGCGCGGGCAGCTGGCGCCGTCCCGGCGGCAGCCGCGTCAGCAGCGAATGTGGTGCCGGTTTCCGATACCGCCGCGGCCGTGACGCCGGCCACAGCGGGCCTTGCTAACGCCACCCCGGCCGCGCCCCGCCCCACCCGACCGCGCGTCAAGCCCCCGGGCCGCTACCACCACGGCGAACTGCGCGAGGCGCTGCTGGATGCCGCCGAGTGGCTGCTCGCGCGCCGGGGTGCCGAGTCGCTGAGCCTGCGCGACGTGGCGCGCCGCGCCGGCGTCTCACACGCTGCGCCCTACCACCACTTCTCCGGCCTCGCGGAGCTGCTGGCCGCGTTGGCGGAGCGCAGCTTCGCCCAGCTGGGCGCGGCCATGCAGGCCGGCGTCGACGCCCATCCGGGCGACGCGCGTGCCCAGCTCGTCGCCATTGCGGCGGCCTATGTCGAGTTCGCCAAGCTGCGGCCGGCGCGCTTTCGGCTGATGTTCGGCCCGGTGCTCGCCGCGCGGCCGCGCCACCCCGGCCTGCAGCGCGCGGCAGACGCCACCTTCGCCGTGCTGCTGGAGGCCGCCACGCGCTTCGACCCCGCCGCCGGCCCGCTGCTGGCGCTGAGCGGCTGGAGCCTGGCGCATGGCGTGGCGCACCTGGCCCTGGACGGCGCCTTCGCCGGCCTGCCGCTGGACGGGCCGCTGCCCGACGCCGGGACGCTGGTCAAGCTGATGAGCGAGCGGCTGCTGTAGGGCCTGTCAACGCTGCCGCGCTGACTTGGGCATGATGCGCGCCTCATGCCCATCACCTCCGCAACATCCGTCCTCGACCGCATCGCCCCGCCGCTGTTCATCTTCATCTGGGCCACCGGCTACCTTGCCGCCAAACTGGCCGCGCCGTATGCGGACCCGCTGACCTTCCTGAGCTGGCGCTACGCCGGCGTCGTCGTGCTGATGCTGGGCCTGGCGTTCGCAGCCCGCGCGTCCTGGCCGACCCCGCGCCAGATGCTGCATCTGGCCATCGCCGGCGTCGGCATCCAGGCGCTCTATCTCGCGGGCGTCTGGGTCGCCATCCGTCAGGGCCTGCCGGCGGGCACGGCGGCGCTCATCGTCAACCTGCAGCCGGTGCTGGTGGCAGCGGCCGCGCCGCTCATCGGCGAGCGCGTCGCGCCGCGCCAGTGGCTGGGCGTGGCGCTGGGCCTGGCTGGCGTCGTGCTCGTCATCTGGCACAAGCTCAACCTCGGCGCCGGCTTCGGCCCGCCGCTGCTGCTGTGCCTGATGGCCCTGCTCGGCATCACCGCCGGCACGCTGTACCAGAAGCGGTTCGTGCCCCAGTTCGACCTGCGCACCGGCCAGGTCGTGCAGTTCATGGCCTCGCTGGCGGTCACGCTGCCGCTGGCCTGGGCGTTCGAGCCCATGCGCATCGAGTGGAACGCGCAGGTGCTCATCGCCATGGCCTGGAGCGTGCTGGTGCTGACGGCCGGCGGCATCAGCCTGATGTTCTACATGCTGCGCCACGGCCGCGTCACGGCCGTCACCAGCACCATGTATCTGGTGCCCTCTGTCACCTCGGTGATGGCATGGCTGCTGTTCGGCGACACACTCGGCGCCCAAGCCATCGCCGGCATGGGTGTGACGCTGCTGGGCGTCTATCTTGTCGTTGGCGAACGAAAGTCGGAGACCAAGCCATGACCCGAGCGCACCACAAGTTCTGGCCCGCCCGCGTGCCCCACGCGATCACCCCGCCGGCCACGGCGCTGCCCGACAACCTGCTCGTCAGCGCGCGGCGCTTTCCGCAGCGGCCGGCGCTGGTTTTCCTGGGCCACACGACGACGTATGCGGAGCTGGCCGCACAGGTCCAGCGCCTGGCCGCCTGGCTGGCCGAGCGTGGCGTGAAGAAGGGCGACCGCGTGCTGGTGGACCTGCAGAACTGCCCGCAGCTGGTCATCGCCCACTACGCCATCCTCAGCGCCAATGCCGTCGTCGTGCCGGTCAACCCGATGAACAAGGCGGCCGAGCTGAAGCACCTCATCCAGGACAGTGGCGCCGTACTGGCCATCACCAGCGCCGACCTCAGCGCCGAATGGCTGCACGCCGGCATGGCCGCCCGGGCCCTGCTCATCACGCACCTGGCCGAGGTGCTGCCCGGCGGTCGCACCGATGACCAAGGCTTGCCCCCAGGCTGGGCCGACTGGCTCAACGCTGACATCGCCCTGCCCGAAGGCGCCACGGCCTGGGCTGATGCGCTGGCCTGCACCGCCGCGCCGCCCGTGCTGGATGTCCGCGCCGACGACCTGGCGCTGCTGGGCTACACCAGCGGCACCACCGGCCACCCCAAGGGCTGCATGCACCTGCACCGCAGCCTGCAGCACAACGTCTTCGCCGGCGCGCTGTGGGCCAACGGCAGCCACGAGGACGTGGTGCTGGGCGTCGTGCCCATGTTCCACATCACGGGCATGGTGGTCATCATGCACGGTGCACTGGTGGGTGGCGCCAGCCTCGTGCTGATGCCGCGCTGGCAGCGCGAGTACGCCGCCCGGCTCATCAAGGAGCACCGCGTCACGCGCTGGACCAACATCCCCACCATGGTCATCGACCTGCTGGCCAGCCCGCAGGTGGACAGCTTCGACCTCAGCAGCCTGGTCTACATCGGCGGCGGCGGCGCGGGCATGCCGCAGGCCATTGCCGAACGTCTGTGGCAGCGCTGGGGCCTGCGCTACGCCGAGGGCTACGGCCTCACCGAGACCGCCGCGCCCAGCCACAGCAACCCGCACGACGCGCCCAAGCAGCA
>Ga0187843_10000600_pt1 | contig 24761 bp, 23 predicted proteins | sample SpaLakP09_SKY_43_FD_134516 | JGI IMG/M metagenome (GOLD analysis project Ga0187843, IMG submission 134516) | Oligotrophic lake water microbial communities from Sparkling Lake, Wisconsin, USA - SP09_SKY_43 | ecosystem: Environmental > Aquatic > Freshwater > Lake | place: USA: Sparkling Lake...
AACAGAGCACCCAGGAAAGAATCAAGTACCAGATAGCGTCTTATCCCGGTTATAGCCTGGAAGCCAATAGCAGCCGTGAAATGCAAGCACACTCTCTGCATCTACCGGCGGGTTATAACCCGCGGACTACCGCCTTTGCAGCCAGCCTGCGGCAGCAATATCAGGATGACTTGCAACTGGTTCGGGCGGTACTCGATTATTTCCGCCGCGAAGCCTATTCGTACACGCTCGATCCACCACTGCTGGGCACAAATAGTGCCGATGAATTTTTGTTCGATACCAAGGCTGGATTTTGTGAACACTATGCCAGTGCCTTTGTCTTGCTGATGCGTGCGGCGAATATACCGGCGCGCGTAGTTGCAGGTTATCAGGGTGGCGAACTGAACTCCATCGACGGCTTTCTGGAAATACGACAATCCAATGCCCATGCCTGGGCAGAAGTCTGGCTGGAGGGCAAGGGCTGGATCAGGGTAGACCCCACTGCCGCAGTTGCTCCTGAGAGGGTAGAACGTTCTCTCAATTACGCCGTGCCACGCCAGGGTTTGGCCGGGCTCATGAACCTCAGCCCTGACGGAATCTCTTTTTTCAATCAGATGCGCATGCAATGGAGTGCCGTCAATAACTCCTGGAACCAGTGGGTCCTGAACTACAATCAGAGCAAACAAATCAGCCTGCTAAACTCACTGGGCTTCAAAAAAATCGACTGGGCTCAGATTACCTTGCTGTTTTTCATTCTCACCAGCCTGGTACTGGGTTTGATGGCCTTGCCTTTGATACGCAACCGACCACGTCTAAGTGCTCTTGATAAGGTATACTTTTCTTTCTGTCGCAAGATGGAAAAAAAGACCGCAGCGCGTGCCTTGCACGAAGGCCCTTCCGCCTATCTGGAAAGATTGCGCACCAGCCTGCCCGCAGCCGATTTTGAAAATGCCGAGCGTTTTCTGAAGCTGTATGCCAGCGCCCGCTACGGCAAAAACCCAGGCCCGGACAACATATTGATCCGGCGTTTAAAAACCTTGCTGGCAGCATGCCGCTAATTTTTATTGACGCATTTTGATTTCTCTCATAACACCGGTAACAAGCAAGCCTGGTACTCTGCAAAACTGTATCTATTCCCTCAGCATTGCGACGGCACTTATCATGACGGGTGAGGCAAATGCTGCAGCGAAAAAGCATGTAAAAAAAGCGGCTGCCGCTGCTACTGCAAGCGAAAGCCATTTTGAGCAAAGGAAAGAAGTCTCAGGATTTATCGCCAGCATGATCAGCAAGCATGGCTTTACTGAAACTGAATTGAAAGCCACTTTCAAGCAAGTCAAACACATCGAATCCGCCAGGCAATTGATGCGCCCTGCCCCGCCGGGCAAACCAAAGAACTGGAAAGCCTACCGCGCGCGATTTGTCGAACCTTACCGCATTGAAGCCGGCGCAGCCTTCTGGGACAAATATGCTGATGCACTGACAAAAGCTGAGCAAGAATATGGTGTCCCGCCTGAGATTATCGTTGGCTTGATAGGCGTGGAAACCATCTTCGGCAAACAGACTGGTGGCTTTCGCGTCATGGATGTGTTGACTACATTGGCATTTGATTACCCAGACACGCCGACCCGCGATGCGCGCATGCAGTTTTTCCGTGGTGAACTGGAAAACATGTTGCTGATGGCCAAAGAATCTTCGCTCGACCCATTTATTTTCAAGGGTTCTTATGCAGGTGCTATAGGCTGGCCACAATTCATGCCTGGCAGTATCAGGAAATATGCCGTTGACTTTGATGGTGATGGCAAGATCAATTTGACTGACTCACCAGTCGATGCCATCGGCAGCGTCGCCCACTATCTGGCGGTTCATGGCTGGAAACGCAACTTACCGATTGCTTTTCCAGCGACCCTGGTCGTCCCTGAAAAGAGCGAGCAACTCAATACTGCTCTGGGGAAATGTTTACTGGCCAGCTATCAGTTGCAGGATTTAAAAGCCATCGCGACAACAGCAAGTCGCGAAGCGCCAACAAATATTTCCTACGGACTCGTTGATCTGCAAAATGGCAATGACGCAACAGAGTACTGGTTTGCAACAGACAACTTTTTTGCCATCACGCTATACAATCGTAGTTATTTTTATGCTATGTCAGTGTTTGACTTGGGTCGAATGATCGCAGCTGCCAGACATAAATAATGAGAATAGAAGCAGGTTGAGGCACATTGGAAGAGGATAATAACAATTTAACAGATTTTTCCTGCCCGAATAAAATTGTTAATTTATGTTATTCTAGTAACTAATTACTGGAATAAACATTGCCATTCGGTATTTTCTAAACTAAAGTGTTGTTATCTAGTTGACACATTTATGTATGAAGTAAGCAATGTGTCAAGAGATTTAACAATGGTTTGCTATTTTTCTGACAAGCAAATTATATTTTAAAGATACAATATTACCGTTTGATTAATTTTTTATTGAAGCAACTAAATTTAGCATCAATAAACTAAACAGCGAGGTAATTATGGCAAACCTGACCCAGCTTGAATCCGATGAAATCGACTATGATCCAAACAATCTGTTGGATACTCTGATCAAGCAATTGCATTTGAAAAATGATGCAGCACTCTCCAGAGCATTGGAAGTGGCACCACCAGTAATTAGTAAAATCAGGCATCGTCGCCTGCCTGTAGGCGCATCATTACTGATACGCATGCATGAAATCAGCGATGTCAGCATCAAAGAACTGCGCGAATTGATGGGCGACCGTCGTGCGAAGTTCCGCATCAGCGACAAACAATTCAAACCAAAAGACGCAGCATAAGTCTTTTATTTGATAGGTGGTTGCTGCCTGATAAGTCTTCGGATTTGCAGGAAAACTGCTTTATTGAAAAATACCGAAAATGCGCCAAAAGCGTGATTTCGGTATTTTTTTGGCTTTTTTTATTATGCTTAGGATTTGTGACAGCGTGATGTAAAGAGCTGACAGAGTCGGGCTTGCAGAGTAAGTGAAAGGTGAGCGCAATGCCAGCACCCACCAGGCTAAGTCTATCAGGCAGGAAATACGCCAGTAGACAAATAGCGGTCACCACGGTCGCAAACGATGAAGACGATGGTGGCATTTTCTACAGTCTGTGCTACGCGTAAAGCAATTTCGCATGCTCCTGCGGCAGAAATACCACAGAATATCCCCTCCTCCACTGCCATCCTGCGCGCCATGTGTTCGGCATCGGCCTGCGTCACAGACTCCACCTGATCCACCCTGGCCTTGTCATAGATTTTGGGTAAATATGCTTCCGGCCATTTGCGTATGCCAGGTATCTGTGAACCTTCTTCTGGTTGCGCGCCAATGATGTGGATCTGCGGATTTTGTTCCTTCAAGTAAGCGGATACACCCATGATGGTGCCAGTCGTGCCCATGGCACTGACGAAGTGAGTGACCTGCCCCTTGGTATCACGCCAGATTTCTGGTCCCGTAGCTTCATAGTGCGCCAAAGGATTATCAGGGTTGGCGAACTGATCGAGTATCACCCCCCGCCCTTCTGCCTGCATTTGTGTTGCCAGATCACGGGCATACTCCATCCCCCCCGTCTTGGGCGTCAACATGATTTGTGCGCCATAAGCGGCCATGCTTTGGCGTCGCTCTATACTCAGGTTTTCTGGCATCAGCAAAATCATCTTGTAACCACGCATGGCCGCAGCCATGGCCAGAGCTATACCCGTGTTGCCACTGGTAGCTTCAATCAGGGTATCGCCGGGCTTGATCTGACCGCGCTCTTCTGCCCTTTTGATCATCGACAAGGCCGGTCTGTCCTTGACTGAGCCAGCAGGATTGTTTCCTTCCAGCTTGCCAAGAATGACATTATTACGTCGCTGATTTTCAGCACCTGGTATACGGTGCAATCTTACGAGTGGGGTATTGCCTATGGTATCTTCAATGGTCAGATAGGTCATGGTCAGCATGCTTAAAATTACAAAGTCTTATTCTAATCGCAGTTCCCATTAGACGCTTGCAGCATAAGCTAGTTGGTTGGCTGGTGAAACCTGTCTTCTTCCAGCAGAAATGCCTTGCTCCCCAGACAGATCAAGAGTTTCACCTTGTCATTTGAGGTGTATGACTTGCTTATACAAATTTTGAATAAGCTAATAAAAAACCTCAGGGTCACCCCTGAGGTTTATGGCTGGCACATACAGCGTCCAGCAAATTGCTCACTTGACTTTATTTAGCGCTGGCCTTGGACGCTGCCGCGGCTGCAGAAGCAGCAGCGGGAGCCTTGGCAGCTGCCGGGGCAGATGCGGGTTTCGCAGTGGCTGCAGGTGCGGATGCCGCCGCAGGAGCTGCCGGGGCTGCTTTTTCAGCTTTAGCCGCAGCCTTATCTGCTGCCTTATCTGCCGCTTTTTCTGCCTTATCAGCCTTGGCAGACGCAGCACTGGCCACAGGTTTTGCTGCAGCACCAGGTTTTGCCTGACCATTGACCGTCAAACCAGCAGCAGACAACTTAGCCGAACTCTTTTCGCCTATGCCTTTGACGCGGCTTTCAAAATCTGCCCAGTCCTTGAAGGCACCATTCTTGGTACGCTCTTCTATGATGGCCTTGGATTTGGTCGGACCTATACCCTTGATACCATCCAATGCAGCCTGGTCACCTTTATTGACATCAACATCAGCAAATGCAAATCCGGTAGCTGCCAACAAAGCCATCAAGCCAAACACTAATTTCTTCAACATGCGAATACTCCCTCAATAATTGAACATTTATTTAAGCGGTATAGTTCAGTTTTTATCACTGTCTATATGGACATCAACGGAATCAACTACATTCCGTTGACAAGTATTCCACAAAATCACTGTATGCATATGTCAACTTTATTCAATCGCCCAGCGTGTCTATCAAAAAATCAATAAAACAACGCAGCTTGGGTGGCATCTGGCGGCGACTTGCATAGATGGCATACAGATTGGCGGAAAAACCCGGTTCTTTACCGCCGACCAGTTGCAAACGGCCAGAGGCAAGATCATCATCCACTAACCAGGCTGGCAAAAATGCAGCGCCCATGCCTGCCAGTACGCAATGATAGCTGAGTGTGGTGTCGCTACATTTCATGATGGCATCGAGTTTCAATGGTGGCATGTCTGTTTGTAGTGGCAACCGAAACCGTTCCAACTGCACATAATTGGGCAAGATGACAGCCATGGCAGCCTGCTCGGATGCTTTCTCAGCTCTCTCAAACAAATAGGCTGGCGTCGCTACCAGATGGAATTCCACCTTGCACAAACGCCTCGCGATCAGGGCAGAAGAAGGCTCATTGGTGGCCCGCAAGGCCAGGTCAAAGCCATCCGCCACTAGATCCACCATATGATTATCCAGATGCAGATCCAGCCGGACTTCAGGATAGTCTTGCCGGAAATCTGCCAGCAACCTGGCAAAGCCAGGATTCGCACACCATACCGGCGCACTTATTTTCAATTCACCACGTGGTGGCCCGCTGGTTTGCGCGACCGAGGCGACTGCAGCATCAAGAATATCCAGCGCCTGCCTGCCCTGCGCAAAAAAATCCTTACCCGCCTCAGTCAGACTCATGCTGCGGCTGCTACGGTTCAATAGCCGCGCCCCGAGCTTGCGCTCCAGTCTGGAGATATGTTTACTAACCATGGGTGCAGCCATGCCCAGGCGATCTGCCGCAGCAGTAAAGCTGCCTGACTCGACGATTTCGCGAAACACCCTGATGCCATTGATATCAAGTTCGTCCATGACCTGCCTTCACTAGTTCAATGTTTCCATTTATGGAAACATTACAATTACTTTACCACCATCGATTTCCAGAATGAGAAACATTATGATGGATTACATTGAGCTCCATCATTAAGAAAATGAGCCTACGTGCTGAATGACTACACAAGGATACCCATATGAACCTCCCTACCTACTTTATTTCGCATGGCGGCGGCCCCTGGCCATACATTGAAGATATGCGCAAAGCCATGCATATGCTGGAAACGTCGTTGGTCGATATAACACAACAATTGCCACACAAGCCCAAGGCCATACTGATGATCTCGGCACACTGGGAAGAGAGTTCTTTTACGCTCATGAGTAATCCCAGGCCGGGCATGGTGTATGACTATGGTGGCTTTCCCGAGCATACCTATCATGTGCGCTACCCTGCCCCAGGCTCGCCAGAGCTGGCTGACCGTGTAATTGGCCTGATCAGGGCAGCAGGACTGCCCGCGCAAGCTGATGGACAACGTGGCTTTGATCATGGCGCATTTGCACCACTGGCCGTCATGTACCCTGAAGCGGATATGCCTGTCGTGCAATTATCACTGCGCACAGGTCTGGACCCGGCCGAGCATCTGGCTTTGGGACGTGCCCTGGCCCCCTTGCGGGCCGAGGGAGTGCTGATCATAGGCAGTGGACTCAGCTACCATAACCTGCGCCGCTTTGGTCCGCTCGCAAAAGAACCATCATCGAGTTTTGATGACTGGTTACAGGATAGCCTGATCGCCAGCAGCACGACAGAAAGAGTGGCCCGCCTGATCCATTGGGAAGATGCGCCGGCAGCAAGGGTAGCCCATCCAAGGGAAGAGCATTTACTGCCACTGATGGTGGCCGTGGGTGCGGCAGAGGATGAAGTTGCCAGTTGTGTTTATCATGAAGAAAACATCTTTGGCGGTGTCGTTGCATCAAGCTTTCGCTTTGGCGCGATTGCCTGATGCACTTGCTAAGCGAATACAGGCTTGAACAGTTCAAGCCTGTACAAATATCCATCAATCGATTTATTGAATAGCCTCAGGAAAAAGCTCTTCCCGTGTCACAGTAGCCGTGCCCAGCTTGCCGACCACGATACCACCAGCGCGGTTGGCAATCACCACCGCCTCTTGCATGGACTTACCCTGCGCCAGCATGACGGCCATGGTAGCGATGACGGTATCACCGGCACCAGAAACATCAAATACTTCACGCGCCATTGCAGGCACATGGGTCACACCATCAGCTGTGAATAAGGTCATGCCTTCTTCAGAACGGGTCAGCAGCAAGGCGTCGATGTGCAGCTCTGCGCGCAGTTGCTGCGCCCTGGCTGTCAGTTCTTCTTCATTTGGCCAGTCTCCGATGATTTGCTTCAGCTCCGACTTGTTCGGAGTCAGCAAGCTGGCACCGGCATAGCGTTTGAAGTCACTCCCCTTGGGGTCAACCAGCACAATCTTGCCCGCTGCCTTTGCCGCAGCGATCATGGCGCTGACATTCACCAGACTGCCTTTGGCATAGTCTGACAAGACGACGACATCATAGCCAGTCAACAAGGAATTGAAGCGATTGAGTTTGTCACGCAGGACATGCTCAGTCGGACGTTCTTCAAAATCGATACGCAGCAATTGCTGTTGCCTGCCGATGACGCGCAGCTTGATGATGGTAGAAATTTGCTGATCACGGCTGAGATAAGCTTCTATGCCTGAAGTCTTCAGCAGGCGCTCCATGCTATTGCCGGCATCATCGTCACCAATGACTCCCATCAAGGCAGCCTGTACACCCAGGGCGACGGCATTGCGTGCCACATTGGCTGCACCACCGAGGCGTTCTTCACTTTTTTCCACGCGCACGATAGGCACCGGGGCTTCGGGTGATATGCGGTTAACTTCGCCAAACCAGTATCTGTCCAGCATGACATCGCCAGCGACCAGAATACGCTTCATCCTTGCATCCATATTTTGCATTATTTGTTCGTCAGTACAGAGCGGCCTATGCCGTGGTATTCAATGCCCAACTCAGTCATGACCGTAGGCTCGAACAGATTGCGGCCATCAAACACCACCGGCTGTTTCAGGCGCGCCTTGACTTCGTCAAAGTCCGGACTGCGGAAGGCCTTCCATTCAGTAACAATGGCCAATGCGTCAGCATCCACCAACGCATCCATGGGGTTGGCGGCATAGCGTATGGAAGCCAGCAATTCTGGTGCATCATAAAAATCCAGTTCCAGCACGCGCTTGGCTTCCTGCATGGCCACCGGGTCATAAACCGCCACCGTAGCACCTGCGCGCAACAATTCGCCCAGCAAGACACGCGAAGACGCCGCACGCATATCATCGGTATTCGGTTTGAATGCCAGGCCCCAGATGGCGAAATGGCGGCCACTGAGATTTTCACCAAAGCGCTGCTGCATCTTGTCGCCAAGTACCTGCTTTTGACGTGCATTGACTGCTTCCACCGCCTGCAGTATCAGAAGATTCAGACCATAGTCCTGTGCTGTGCGTTCCAGCGCCTGCACGTCTTTGGGGAAGCAAGAGCCGCCATAGCCGCAACCGGCATACAAAAAACTGTGGCCTATGCGAGGATCAGAGCCGATGCCGTGACGTACTGCTTCAATATCGGCACCGACATGGTCAGCCAAATTCGCCAGCTCGTTCATGAACGAGATGCGGGTCGCCAGCATGGCGTTCGCGGCATATTTGGTGAACTCTGCCGAGCGCACATCCATCCAGTAAGTGCGTTCATGATTGCGATTGAAAGGCGCATACAATTTCTTCATCTGGCTACGGGCTTTCTCTCCCTGCGGTGTCTGGTCGCAACCGATGACGATGCGGTCAGGACGCATGAAGTCTTCTACTGCCGCGCCTTCTTTCAAAAATTCTGGATTGGATACCACCGAAAATTCTGCCGTCACAGAACGTGCCCCTAGCTCCGCAGAAATGGCGGCACTGACGCGGTCAGCCGTGCCGACAGGCACGGTAGATTTATCAACGACGACCTTGAAATTGGTCATGTACTTGCCGATGTTTTTTGCCGCAGCCACGACATATTGCAAATCGGCAGAACCATCTTCATCTGGTGGCGTACCGACAGCGATGAATTGCACGTCACCATGCTTGACACTGGCTTCGACATCGGTAGAAAACTGTATGCGGCCCGCAGCTCGGTTGCGGGCGACGATTTCTTCCAGGCCAGGCTCATGGATAGGGATGCCGCCGTTATTGAGAATATCAATTTTGCGCTGGTCAACATCCAGGCAAAACACATCATTTCCCAATTCAGCCAGGCAGGCACCTGTGACCAGACCGACATAACCTGTACCAATAATTGTGATTTTCATTTTTTGATCACCATATAAAAATAAGTCATTCCGTGCATCCAGACATCTAGTCATCAACATAGAGTTTCGGATCACGGACCTTATTCAAGATTCTTTAAAGCTCAATGAGTATTCAGGGAATGCTCTTTCCTTATCTGGACCGAGCCTATTAATTCATTACATTGAGTTCTTCCGTACGGCGCGGTGGGTAAGTTTCCCATTTACTACAACCCGGGCAATGCCAGTAAAACTGCCTGGCCTTGAAACCGCAGTTGGAACATTGATAGCGTGCCAGTTTCTGTGCATAACCATGCACGAGGTTCTTGACGATAGCCAGCTCAGGCCGAACCTCAGGTGGTGCCACCATGATGCGGCCATCCAGCAATTTGTCCAGGCCCAGAAGCGTCGGGGTGCGGCGTAACTCTTCGCTGACCAGGCTATTGACTGCTTCCACACCTTCCAGTTCCAGCGTGGCCTTGAAAACCACTTCCAGCAAATCGATGGATGGCGCCTCCGCCAGATAATTCTTCAGTAGATTCAAGCCTTCTTGCGGTTTGTCGAGCTTGCGGTAACCATCCATGAGGCGCTGGGCTACCAGGGCTACATGCGGCACACTTTGCTGCTCTACCCTGCGCCAGGTGGACAAGGCTATTTCAGTGTCGCCATTGGCCATATACACGTCACCCATGAGAATGATGGCACGTACATTATTGCGGTCTGCTGCCAGTGCTTTTTCCAGGCTGGCCAAAGCGGCAGCGGTATTGGTATGCACCAGTTCATCCTGAGCAATTTCACAGTAGAACTGGGCAATTTCTTTTTGGCGGCCACCAGCACCGCATTCCTGCAAGGCATTCGCTGCTTCTATGGCGCGCGCCCATTCTTTTTCACGCTGGTAGATTTCCAGCAAGGCGCGTCGAGCCTGAGCTTCAAACGGGCTATTGACGAGCAGGTTATAGGTTTCTTCGGCACGGTCGAGCAAACCGGCTTTCAGGTAATCCTGGCCCAGCTCATACATGGCCTGGGTTTTTTGCTCAGTAGGCAAGTCTGGCCTAGCCAGCAGGTTTTGATGGACGCGGATAGCGCGTTCAGTCTCGCCACGGCGGCGGAACAGGTTACCGAGGGCAAAATGCAAGTCTACTGCCTCAGGATCGAGCCTGACGATGTCGATGAAGGCATCAATGGCCTTGTCCGGCTCATCATTCAGCAGAAAATTCAAACCCTTGAAATAGCCACGCGGCAGGCTGCGGGATTCCGAAATCAGCTGGCGTATATCAATACGGGCAGCAGTCCAGCCAAGGGTGAAGAATAAGGGGATACCAAGTAACCACCAGATTTCAAATTCCATGTGCGTTTTTTCTTATTGTGTTTTCAGGTATTGCGAATGCTATCAGGCTGCGGGGCTTGTGTGCTGGCCCTTTGCGCTGCTTCACGTTCTTTTTCAATTTCTGCCAGGGTCTTTTTATGCTTGTGCAGATCGCGTCTGTGGCGGAAGACCATAGGCACCATGGCCAGCGCGCCCAGCGTAGCACCGCCAGCAAAAAAAGCCAGCAGCATGATGACCAGCGGCGCAGACTGTTGATAGCCAAAGAAATATTGCAGCGTCACTATCTGGTCGTTTTTCAAGGCAAAGCCAAAGAACAGGATAAACAGGACAATGGCGAACAATCTTGAAATATATTTCATGTATGCATCCTTGAGGATAAGCGGAAAAATCGTCAATTAAGCAATTAATCCCGAAAAGAGCATTGTACTGAAAAAAAACGGCATATCGGAAAACCGATATGCCGTTTTTATCTTTGCGTCATCTAATTAGCTCAAAATTCCGAGCTCAACAACCAGTCAGCCTGACTTAGTCATCGTGTATCGGTTGCCCCACCATGGCATCAACACGTTCGCGCAATTCCTTACCTGGCTTGAAGTGCGGCACCCGTTTTTCAGGGACCATCACCTTGTCACCGGATTTAGGATTACGACCTATCCGTGGTGGACGACTGTTCAGTGCGAAGCTGCCAAACCCACGGATTTCTATGCGTTGTCCTGTTGCCAGGGCATCCGACATTGCATCCAGTATAGTTTTAACAGCAATATCCACATCTTTAGCTACCAGTTGCGGATATCGCTCTGCCAGACGAGCTATCAGCTCCGACTTAGTCATAGTAATAAATCTTATGACGTAAGCTTAGTTTTTATTGTCGAGCTTGGCTTTCAACAAAGCGCCCAGGCTGGTTGTGCCGGATGCTGCGTTGGAATCAGTAACGGACATTTTTTGCATTGCTTCTTGTGTTTCAACGCTATCTTTAGCTTTGATAGACAATTGGATACCACGAGCTTTGCGGTCGATGTTCAATACCAGGGCTTCAACGCTGTCGCCGACTTTCAGGTGCGTACCAGCATCTTCCACGCGGTCGCGGGAGATTTCGGATGCACGCAGGTAACCTTCAACGTCGTCTGCCAACTGGATTACTGCGCCTTTGGCTTCAACAGATTTAACTGTACCAACGACAACTGCACCTTTGTCATTCATTGCGCAGTAGTTGTTGAATGGATCGCCTTCCAGTTGCTTAACGCCCAGGGAAACGCGCTCACGTTCAACATCAATAGCCAGAACGATAGCTTCCAGTTCGTCACCTTTCTTGAAGCGACGTACTGCTTCTTCGCCTGTTTCGTTCCAAGACAGATCAGACAAATGTACCAGACCGTCGATATTGCCAGACAAACCGATAAATACGCCGAAATCAGTGATGGACTTGATCGCGCCGCGAACTTCGTCACCTTTCTTGTGGTTGATCGCGAAATCATCCCAAGGATTGGCTTTGCACTGTTTCATGCCCAGGCTGATACGACGACGTTCTTCGTCGATTTCCAGAACCATGACTTCAACTTCGTCGCCCAATTGAACAACTTTGTTTGGTGCAACGTTTTTGTTAGTCCAGTCCATTTCGGAAACGTGAACCAGACCTTCGATACCTTGCTCGACTTCAACGAACGCGCCGTAGTCGGTCAAGTTCGTTACTTTACCGAACAGACGTGTGTTCGCTGGGTAACGACGGGACAAACCTGTCCATGGGTCGTCGCCCAGTTGTTTTACGCCCAGGGAAACACGGTTTTTCTCTTGGTCGAATTTCAATACTTTTGCAGTGATTTCCTGACCAACTGTCAACACCTCGGAAGGGTGACGTACACGACGCCATGCCAGATCAGTGATATGCAACAAGCCATCGATGCCGCCCAGATCAACGAACGCGCCGTAGTCAGTGATATTTTTAACAATACCAGTAACCACTGTGCCTTCTTTCAGGGTTTCCATCAGTTTTTGACGCTCTTCGCCCATGGACGCTTCAACAACAGCGCGGCGGGACAGCACAACGTTATTACGTTTGCGGTCGAGCTTGATCACTTTGAATTCCATGGTTTTGCCTTCGTAAGGAGTTGTATCCTTAACTGGGCGTGTATCAACCAAAGAACCTGGCAAGAAAGCGCGGATGCCGTTCGTCAGAACAGTCAGACCACCTTTGACTTTGCCATTTACTGTACCAGTAACGATCTCGCCAGACTCCAGCGCTTTTTCCAGCGCGAGCCAGGAGGCCAGACGTTTAGCTTTGTCACGGGACAAAATTGTGTCGCCGAAACCGTTTTCCAGCGAATCAATCGCTACGGAAACGAAATCGCCGATATTAACTTCCAGGTCGCCCTGGTCGTTTTTGAATTCTTCAACAGGGATAAAGGCTTCAGACTTCAAGCCAGCGTTAACGATCACGAAGTTGTGGTCGATACGGACGACTTCAGCAGAAATCACTTCACCGGAACGCATATCCTGACGTGACAGGGATTCTTCGAACAAAGCTGCGAAGCTATCTGCACCGGTTGCGAAATCTTGGGACATGAAAACAGTAGACATAGTATTTACAAGTTAGCCGGAACGGTGCAAAAGGCACTATTTACCGGGTTAGGTTGAACATCCCTTTATTAACCTTGCGTCAATAAAGGCTCTTGAAACGACACCTGCAAACTTCACCAGATACTAAAATACTTCTTATATAGTGTTGTTTGCCTGTGTTTGCGCATACCAGACCAGTACTTTATTGACCGCTTCTTCAGCAGTTAATTCAGATGTATCCAGGATGATCGCGTCTGGTGCGGGCTTGAGCGGCGCTGTGCTGCGGGCACTATCTCTCGCATCACGTTCCATCAAATCTTTTACCAAGTTTTCCATATTAGCAGAAATTCCCTTTTCAATCAATTGCTTATATCGACGGCTTGCGCGCGCCTCAGCACTTGCTGTTAAGAAAACTTTTAAGCTGGCATCGGGAAAGATGACCGTCCCCATGTCGCGCCCGTCAGCCACCAGGCCGGGCGTATAGCGAAAAGCCACCTGCAAATCAACCAGGGCCTGACGCACTGCTGGCAAAACAGCAATGCGTGAAGCAGCCACACCAACCTCTTCTGCCCTTACGGCGTCAGTGACATCGGCATCTTCCAGAAAAACATGGCCGTGAACAAAACGGCAAGGCAAGGTTCTTGCCATGCTGGCAATGGCAGTTTCATCTTCAAGCGCGATGCCATGGCGGGTAGCCATCAGGGCAGTCAGGCGGTACAGGGCGCCAGAATCCAGGTAATGAAAACCCAGATGTTTGGCTACCCTGTGTGCCACCGTACCCTTACCGGATGCGGTAGGGCCGTCTATGGTGATAACAGGACTACGTGCGGTCATAGATAACAATAAAAACCTTTAAAACAAATCTTGGTGATTAATCTTGGCAAAGACTTCAAAATAATCAGGGAAAGTCTTGGCCACGCATTTTGGATCATTGATGCGCATAGTAGCACCTCTGCGGGCCCGACCATCGAGGCTGGCCAATGAGAAGCACATTGCCATGCGGTGATCGTCATAGGTATCGATGGTTGCTGGCAGGATATGTTCGGGTGGTGTCACCGTCATACAGTCTGCACCCTCTTCTACTATTGCACCGAGTTTGCGCAATTCTGTTGCCATGGCAGACAGGCGGTCGGTTTCCTTGACGCGCCAACTGGCGATATTGCGCAGGGTCGTGGTGCCGTTGGCATACAGTGCAGCTACCGCAATTGTCATGGCAGCATCGGGGATATGGTTAAAGTCCATGTCTATGGCCTGCAAGACGCCATTCGAAGTGGCTTCTATCCAGTTATCGCCACGGGTAATCGTTGCGCCCATCTTTTCCAGTGCTTCCGCAAAGCGCACATCGCCTTGTATGCTGGACTTGCCCACGCCTTCTACACGGACAGGGCCGCCAGCAATGGCACCTGCTGCCAGGAAATAGGATGCAGAAGAAGCATCGCCTTCGACGTGAATGACGCCTGGCGACACATAATGCTGCCCCTTGGTGACTGTGAATGCCTGCCAGCCATCACGCTCTACCGTCACGCCAAACTTTTGCATGAGATTCAGGGTGATTTCTATGTAAGGTTTGGAAATCAGCTCGCCTATCACTTCTATTGTTACATCATGCTCGCGCGCCATCAAAGGTGCCGCCATCAGCAAGGCAGTCAGAAACTGGCTGGAAACATTACCTTTGACTTGCAAACGCTGGGCATGGATATGGCCACGGCGTATATGCAAAGGCGGGTAGCCAGGGTTGCCGGTATATTCAATTTGCGCACCTGCTTCGTTGAGTGCATCAACCAGGTCACCGATAGGACGTTCATGCATGCGGTGCACACCGTGGATGGTGTAATCCCCACCCAATACCGCCAGTGCGCCAACCAACGGGCGTATCGCAGTACCGGCATTGCCCATGAACAAATCGGCCTGGTGTTTGGGGAAATGGCCTTTGACGCCATCTACCGTGTAGTTCTGGCTATCACCATCCTGCTCCCAGTGCACGCCTAATTGCGTCAAAGCGTTCAGCATGACCAGGGTGTCATCGGATGCCAGCAAATCCATGATCTGGGTCTTGCCCTCTGCCAGCGCTGCCAACAACAGGGTGCGGTTGGAAATACTTTTGGAGCCCGGCAATTTGACTGTGCCTTGCACCTGCATCACAGGTTGCAGATCAAGGTAATGCGGATAATGTTTGCTTGCTTGTGTCATGGTCTTGTTCAATTCTGATCTGAGTTTGAAGACGAGAGAAACGCATAAGCGTTATCAATCCCCACCTTCACGCTGCTGTTTCTCGGCTGCCTCAATGGCGCTGATCCAGTTATGGCGCGCGCGCTGGGCATTGGCGTAAATACCTTCTATGCCGTCACTGTTGGCATCCACCAGATGCTGGCGCAAGATGGACAGGCGGGCGGTGTAGGAATCCAGCTCCTGCAACATCGCGATACGGTTCGCCAGGCTGATGTCGCGCCACATTTCTGGTGATGAACCGGCAATGCGGGTAAAGTCGCGGAAGCCACTTGCTGCATACTGGAACAAGGTATCCGCATGCGGCTTGCGGGCAATATCATCGACCAAGGCATAAGCCAGCAAATGCGGTAAATGGCTGACAGCGGCAAATACACCATCATGTGCAGCAGGTTTCAGATGATGGATGATGGCACCGCATTGCTGCCAGGCCCAGGCCACCCTGTCCACATCAGCATCAGTATTTTCTGGCAGGCGGGTGATGACCGCTTTTTTGCCAACGTACAAATCCACCAGTGCTGCCTCAGGCCCATTTAGCTCACGTCCGGCTATCGGATGCGCCGGTACAAATTGCGCAATCTTTTCACCGAGGCTGGCGCGTGCTGCTGCCACCACGTCGGCCTTGGTACTACCCGCATCCGTGACTATCGTACCAGCTTGCAGATGCGGATAAATCGCCTTCAATATCGCGCCGGTTTGTGCGACGGGCGCGGCAATCAGCACCAGATCACAGTTGCGTAATGCCTGCTCGGCATTCAAGGCTATTTCGTCGATGATGCCCAGTTGCTGCGCTTTTTCCAGCGAAGCCTGGCTGCGCCCTACCCCGACTATCTGCTCAACTGCCCCTGCCTTTTTCAATGCCAGGGCAAATGAACCTCCAATCAAACCTACGCCAAAAATCGCTATGCGTTGAAAAGCTTTTTGCATCAGGCCCTCACACTGTACAAGGGTAAGAACCCAGCACCTTGAAGAAGGCAGCCTTATCATTCAGCTCGGCCATGGCAGCTGCCACCTTGCCATCCATGACATGACCCTCTACATCGACATAGAAATAATATTCCCAATTGCCGGTACGTGCAGGACGAGATTCAAAGCGCGTCATCGAGACGCCATGTTTTTCCAGCGGGGCCAGCAGATTGTAAACAGCGCCCGCCTTGTTCGGCGTCGCCAGTACGATGGAAGTCTGGTCTTTGCCACTAGGCGTGGTATGCAGGCGACCAATGACGGCAAAACGAGTACGGTTATGCGGATCATCCTGGATGTGGGCAGAGACGATGCCCAGATTGTACTGGTGACCTGCGATTTCACTGGCGATCGCCGCCACGGTGTAATCACCACTGGCCATGCGTGCTGCTTCTGCATTCGATGCCACGGCATGTCTTTCCACATGCGGGAAATGCTGGTTCAGCCAGGCTTGGCACTGCGCCAAAGCTTGCGAATGGGCGCAGATGCGGCTGACACCTTCCATATTGCCAGACTTGCTCATCAGGCTATGCTGTACAGGTATCGCCAGCTCGCCACTGATGGCCAGGCTGGTTTGCAACAGCAAATCAAGCGTGCGGTTAATCGCGCCCTCAGATGAATTCTCGATAGGCACGACACCAAAGTCCGCCGTGCCTGCTTCGGTCGCACGAAAAACTTCATCAATAGATACGCAAGGCAGAGGCTGGATGGCATGACCAAATTGCTTGTAGACGGCCTGCTCACTGAAGGTGCCGACAGGGCCAAGGAAAGCCACCACCACGCGGCGCTCCAGTGCACGGCAAGCCGACATGATTTCGCGGAAGATCAGTTGTATATCGTCACTGAGCAACGGACCCGGATTGCGCTCCGCCACGCCGCGCAAGACTTGCGCTTCACGCTCAGGACGAAACACTGGCGCATTGGTTTCTGCCTTGACATGACCAACTTCTTCAGCCACGCGGGCGCGCTGGTTCAGCAAATCCAGGATTTGTGCATCGATGGCATCAATCTTGATGCGCAGGGGGAGTAATTTATTGTCGCTCATAATGACCTAAAAACCGTGTTTGATAGGGTGTAGGCTGGCAGCATTACTGTAGCGCATGGCTGCCGAGCCGGATATGCTTTTTCGCCAGGCTTTTGACCCGGTTCATCAGCGCCACGGTTTCCAGGTGATGGTGAGTACCATGCTCAGAAAGGGCTGATGATGAAAATAATTAGCGGCGTCTGTCTATAGTGTAAACAAAAGAGACGCCATGTGCTCAAGCCACTGGCTCAAGTATTTACGTATGTTTGCGGGCAAACTCTTGCATAAAACGGACCAAAGCCTGTACACCTTCTATAGGCATGGCGTTATAAATAGAGGCACGCATGCCACCTACGGATTTATGGCCTTTCAATTGCAACAAGCCATTTGTCTTGGCTTCTGCCAGAAATGCCGCATTCAGGCTTTCATCTTTCAGGTAGAAAGGTACATTCATACGCGAACGGCTACCTTTCTCTACCCGGTTTTCATAAAAATCTGTGGAATCAAGGTAGTCATACAGTAAGCCGGACTTGGCGATATTCTTTTGCTCCATCGCCGCCACGCCACCCTGTTGCTTGAGCCACTGGAACACCAGGCCTGCGATATAAATCGCATAGGTTGGCGGGGTGTTGTACATGGAATCATTGTCGGCAACGATTTTCCAGTCAAAGGCAGATGGGCAAATAGGCAAGGCATGGCCGAGCAAATCTTCACGCACGATGACGATGGTCAAACCCGCAGGGCCGATATTCTTTTGCGCCCCGCCAAAGATAACGCCGTATTTGGAGACATCAATCACACGCGACAAGATGTGCGAAGACATGTCCGCCACGATGGGGGCATCACCTGTTTCAACCGCTACATCTGGCGCGAACTGATACTCGACACCATCGATGGTTTCATTGGTGCACAGATGCACGTAAGCTGCACCTGACGTCAATTTCCAGCTATCGCGCGGCGGCACAGTAGTGAATCCGCTAGCCTCGCCGGAAGCTGCAATATTCACATTGCCGTATTTTTTTGCTTCCTTGATGGACTTGCCTGTCCAGGATCCGGTATGCACAAAATCTGCCGTTGCGGGCTGTGGCTTGCGCCCCATCAAATTCATGGGGACGATGGCGTTTTCACCCAGGCCACCACCTTGCAGGAACAGGATTTTATAATTGTCCGGCACCGCCAGCAGCTCGCGCAAATCACTTTGCGCAGCAGCGATAATGGACATGAATTCTGGCCCGCGGTGGCTCATTTCCATGACGGACATGCCACTGCCATGCCAGTCCAGCATTTCGGCAGCGGCTTGCTGCAATACCTCTTTCGGCAATACTGCCGGGCCTGCAGAGAAATTGTAGATCGTCGTCATGATGTTTTACTCCGCTGCGTCAGCTTCTGTTGCGCTGCCTTCCGCTTCGCCAGCACTGGTATCGCCCGCCTCTACATCTGCATCTGTTTCGACAATACGTTGCAGACCGGACAGCTTGGTGCCATCTTCCACAGCAATCAAGGTCACACCCTGGGTTGCGCGACCCATTTCGCGGATCTCGGAAACACGGGTACGTATCAGGATGCCACCGGTAGTGATCAACATGATTTCATCGGTGGTTTCGACCAGGGTAGCAGCCACAACCTTGTCGTTACGCTCGGAAGTCTGAATCGCGATCATGCCCTTGGTACCACGGCCATGACGGGTGTATTCAGTAATAGGCGTACGCTTGCCGTAACCATTTTCAGTCGCGGTCAGAACAGATTGCTGTTCATTTTCAGCCACCAGTAAGGCAATGACCTGTTGACCTTCATCCAAATTCATACCGCGCACGCCACGGGCTGTACGGCCCATAGGACGTACATCGTTTTCATCAAAGCGTACAGCCTTGCCAGAATCAGAGAACAGCATGACGTCATGCTTGCCATCAGTCAACGCTGCGCCGATAAGGAAATCGCCCTCATCCAGGTCAACCGCAATAATGCCTGCCTTACGTGGATTGCTGAAGTCAGTCAAAGGTGTTTTCTTGACTGTGCCCAGGCTGGTGGACATGAAGACATAATGGTCTTCAGGGAAAGTGCGGTTAACGCCAGACAAAGGCAGGATGACAGTGATTTTTTCACCTTCCTGCAATGGGAACATGTTCACAATCGGCTTGCCGCGTGAAGTACGCGAGCCTTGTGGCACTTCCCATACCTTCAACCAGTACATGCGGCCACGGTTACTGAAGCACAGGATGTAATCATGGGTATTGGCCACGAAGAGTTGCTCAATCCAGTCATCATCCTTGGTTGCAGTCGCCTGTTTGCCACGACCACCGCGTTTTTGCGCACGGTATTCAGACAAGGGTTGCGACTTCATATAACCAGTATGCGACAGGGTCACGACCATGTCTTGCGGTGTGATCAGGTCTTCTGTACCCAGGTCAGTGGCGTTATGGGTGATTTCTGAACGACGTACGTCTTTGTTGCCTTCGCCGTATTCATTGCGAGCCAGGGTCAGCTCATCAGTGATGATGACGGTGACGCGTTCTGGCTTGGACAAGATGTCCAGCAAATCGGCGATTTCTGCCATGACGTCTTTGTATTCATTGACGATCTTGTCTTGTTCCAGACCAGTCAGGCGTTGCAAACGCATTTGCAGGATTTCTTGCGCCTGGTCGTCAGACAATTTATACAGGCCATCTGGCTGTATGCCGTAATGCTTGGGCAAATTCTCAGGGCGGAAAGCATCAATGCCACCAGAATTATCAGCCGCAGTACGCACCAGCATTTCGCGCACCATGGAACTATCCCAGGCGCGGGTCATCAATTCCTGTTTCGCGATCGGTGGCGTCGGTGCAGCGCGGATGATGGCGATAAAGTCATCGATATTCGCCAGCGCAACTGCCAGGCCTTCCAGCACATGACCACGTTCACGCGCCTTGCGCAGCTCAAACAGAGTGCGGCGTGTCACAACTTCACGGCGGTGCGACAGGAAGCAGGACAGCATTTCCTTCAAGTTCAGCAGCTTGGGCTGACCATTGACCAGTGCCACCATGTTCATGCCGAAGGTGTCTTGCAACTGCGTTTGCTTGTACAGATTATTCAGTACTACGTCAGGTACTTCGCCACGCTTGAGTTCGATAACCACGCGCATGCCCGATTTATCGGATTCATCGCGGATGTCAGAAATACCATCGAGCTTTTTGTCACGTACCAGTTCAGCGATACGTTCCAGCAGGGATTTTTTATTGACCTGGTAAGGCAGCTCATCAACGATCAGCGCTGTGCGGTTTTCTTTGCCAAATTCTTCAAAGTGGGTCTTGGCGCGCATGACCACACGGCCACGACCAGTGCGGTAACCGTCGCGCACACCAGACACACCATAGATAATGCCACCGGTAGGAAAATCTGGCGCAGGGATGATCTCGATCAGTTCATCGATCGTGCAATCGCTATTACGCAAGACATGCAGGGCACCGTTGATGATCTCGGTAATATTATGTGGCGGGATATTCGTCGCCATACCCACCGCAATACCGGATGCACCGTTGATCAGCAGATTCGGGATGCGGGTAGGCAGAACTGACGGCTCTCTTTCCTTACCGTCATAGTTGGGGACGAAGTCGACTGTTTCTTTTTCGATATCAGCCAGGATTTCATTGGCGATCTTGTCCAGACGGCACTCGGTATAACGCATCGCCGCAGCATTATCGCCATCGATCGAGCCGAAGTTACCCTGGCCATCGACCAGTGTATAACGCAGGGAAAAATCCTGCGCCATACGCACCAGCGTGTCGTAAATGGAGGCATCGCCGTGGGGATGGTACTTACCCATGACTTCACCCACCACACGCGCACATTTGACGAAGGGGCGGTTATAGACATTGTTCATTTCGTGCATCGCGAACAATACGCGACGATGCACAGGCTTTAAGCCATCACGCACATCCGGCAAAGCGCGACCTACGATAACGCTCATCGCGTAATCGAGATAGCTTTTGCGCATTTCTTCTTCAAGGGAAATCGGGAGTGTTTCTTTTGCGAATTGATCCATTGGCGGCCGGCGAATTAGAGCTTGGTTAATTAATAACGTCTTCGACTACGTCCTCAATGACATCTTATTAAGACTATTAAAGACTGACGTTTAACTCTTGATTCTAACATGCCTCCCACCCTGAATTCCATTTATAGCAATTAAGTCAGCCAAACTCTGCCTGTAGCGAGCAAAATAGCCAAGCAAGGGTTTGCAACACTGTCGTTCAAATGACAGCCTGAGCGCAAATTTATATGATTTAATCAAAAGCATAATAAAAAACCCCCTCAAAATAATCAACACCCCCACGGAGACAACCATGTTAAAGAATTTGACAGCACTTTGCGCGCTCGCAGCATTCACCCTCCCTATCGCAACAGTATTTGCCCAATCCAATCCAGCAGCACCTACGTCAGCCGCACAAAGCCCAGAAGCCCCCGCCTCGGCCGCCGCACCAGCTACACCTCCAGCACCAGTCGCCCCGCCAGCACCACCTGCCCCACCCAAACGCTGCGACTTTGCCCTCACCCTGCCTAGCGATGAAATTTTCGAGCGCAACAAATCTACACTTAACAGCAAAGGCAAGGAACGCATCGACAATGAAGTCATGGCCAAACTGGCCAACTGTGCCAAAGTCGACCTGATCGTCGTCAGTGGCCATACTGACTTGAACGGTAGCCATGCGCAAACCCAAAAATCATCGGAAAAAAATGCCGATGCCGTGGTTGCCTACCTCGGCAGCAAGGGTCTGAATACTTCCATGGAGACCATGGGCATGGGCAAAACCCAACAAATCAAGGCTTGCGACGACAAACAGCCCAAAGCCAAATTGATGGAATGCATGGCACCAAACCGCCGCATTGTCATAGAGGGGCGTGGCCTGGCCAAATAAACTCAACGGGGAAAAGTCACCAAAGCTTGGCCTTAAATAAACAATTTCCCCTTTTGAAACTGGTATTAACTTGCCAAAGTGCATATTAAGTTGTAAATATGCGACATATTTGACTAAGTGTAACTTTGCCGATTTAACAATTTTCGTCTTAAACTTGCTGAATATGGCAAAATAGAACGAATGTTGATAAATGGCTTGATGATGTTTGACGAAATAGTAATGTCATCATCGCCGTGTTAATATGTGGTTTTATGCAGTAATTTCGCGCAGTTCATCTGCGGTAATAATCTCACCCGAGAGGAGAAATATGAAAAATTTAGTCAAGCTCGTTATCGCAGCGTCCGCAGTAGCATCCTTTTCTGCTTCCGCACAACAAGACATCATGGCTAACAAGCCACACAGCGCCTATGTACAAGATGGTCGCGGTGTAATTGCACGTGACCCATTTGGTCTGTGCTGGCGCACAGGCTACTGGACACCTGCTGACGCAGTTCCAGGTTGCGATGCACCATTGGTACAACCAGCTGCACCAGCCGCAGTAACACCAGCACCGGCAGTAACACCAGTTGTGCCTCCAAAACCAGTTGCTCCACCTGCACCTACTTCTGAAAAAGTAACGTTCGCAGCTGATGCATTCTTTGATTTTGACAAAGCTGTTCTGAAACCAGAAGCTAAAGTCAAACTCGACGACATGGCATCCAAATTGAAATCCATCAATCTGGAAGTTGTGATTGCTGTTGGTCACACTGACTCTGTAGGCTCTGACGAATACAACCAAAAATTGTCCATCCGTCGCGCTGAAGCAGTCAAAGCTTACTTGGTAAGCAAAGGTATCGAAGCTAACCGTGTTTACACCGAAGGCAAAGGCGAAAAACAACCAGTAGCTGACAATAAAACAGCTGATGGTCGCGCTAAAAACCGTCGCGTTGAAATCGAAGTTGTTGGTACACGCAACGTTAAGTAATCGAAGCCTGGCTTCTGTAAAAAACCCGCTTCGGCGGTTTTTTTACTTTGCAGTTTGCACAAAAACAGATACGGATCATTTCCATCCCATGTTTGTTTTTCGCCAATGCAGTACCTGTCTGAATCGCCTACAATAGCGGTTTCGCAGCTCACGCCCTGACCCGGCACTTCAGACCACATCATGTCGACCTTGAACGCTGATCCCGCAGAAATCCAGAAATTTAGTGAACTTGCCCACCGCTGGTGGGACCCCACTTCCGAATTCAAACCACTGCATGAAATCAACCCATTGCGACTGGAATGGATCAACCAGCGCGCGCCGCTGGCGGGCAAGCAAGTCATCGACGTTGGTTGCGGTGGCGGCATCCTGGCAGAATCCATGGCGAAAAAAGGCGCCATAGTCACCGGCATAGACCTCTCTGACAAGGCGCTCAAAGTGGCAGACCTGCATGGCCTCGAATCTGGCATCAATGTGCGCTATAAAAAAATCGCTGCTGAAGACATGGCAGAAGCTGAGGCTGGCCAATTCGACATCGTCACCTGCATGGAAATGCTGGAACACGTGCCCGACCCGGCATCCATCATCAAAGCATGCGCAAAGATGGTCAAACCTGGTGGCCATGTATTTTTTTCGACACTGAACCGCAATGCCAAGGCTTACCTGTTCGCAGTCATCGGTGCAGAATACCTGCTGCAAATGCTGCCCAAGGGCACTCATGACTATGCCAAGTTCATCACGCCTGCAGAATTGTCACAAGACATACGCAATGCAGGCCTCGAATTACATGCCATGAAGGGCTTGAGTTACAACCCTCTCACCCAAATCTATTCACTCAATGCCGATACCAGCGTCAACTACATGGTTGCCTGTACGCGCCCGCTGTGAACTTAACAAATCGCCGTCATCAATCATGAAGGCGTGCTTTTGATTTTTTATTATGCAAACTCCACAAGCAATCCTGTTTGACCTGGACGGTACGCTGGCTGATACTGCCCCCGACCTCGCTGCTGCCGTCAACGTCATGCGAGTCAACCGCCAACTGGCACCCGTTCATTACCAAAGCTTGCGCCCCCATGCATCCGCTGGTGCTCGTGGTTTGCTGGGCGCGGGTTTTGGCATCACTCCAGAACACCCTGATTACGAAGCCATGCGCATTGAATTTTTAAATCAATATGAATCCGCCATCGCCGCCCATAGCAAACTGTTCAAGCAAGTGCCTGACCTGCTGCGCGGCCTGGACGTCATGGGCGTATCCTGGGGCATCGTCACCAACAAGGCCATGCGCTTTACCCGCCCGCTGATGCCCTTGCTTGATTTACAAGAGGCGCGCTGCGTCATCTCCGGCGATACCACCCCCCATTCCAAACCCCACCCTGCCCCCTTGCTGGAAGCAGCGAGGCAGCTCGGCATACGTTCAGAAAACTGCTGGTACGTTGGTGACGACCTGCGCGACATACAAGCGGCAGAAGCCGCAGGCATGACCAGCGTCGCCGCCGCCTGGGGTTACTGCGGAGCCACCGAACCCAAGCACTGGAAAGCCGACGCCATCATCGACAGCCCGCTGGAACTACTGGAACTGGTACGCGCCAAACATTTACAGTCCGTGGGCTCTTGAATCTTCCGTAAGGGACCACATATGGGATATACTAGCAAAGCTTAGGGGTCGACCAGGTTTCGACAGGGGTTGCAAAGCAGCGCAGGGCATACCGAGGCCAGACTACCTCGTAAATACAATCTGAACTATATAACTGCAAACGATAACTCGTACGCATTAGCCGCTTA
>Ga0187843_10000601_pt1 | contig 24757 bp, 35 predicted proteins | sample SpaLakP09_SKY_43_FD_134516 | JGI IMG/M metagenome (GOLD analysis project Ga0187843, IMG submission 134516) | Oligotrophic lake water microbial communities from Sparkling Lake, Wisconsin, USA - SP09_SKY_43 | ecosystem: Environmental > Aquatic > Freshwater > Lake | place: USA: Sparkling Lake...
ACCTATTTGGAACGCTATGTCAAAGAAGATGACATTGGCGATTTTCCCACCAACCCTTTTGCACAGCCCTCATGGTTCATGGCAGCCCAAGTCATACTCAAAGGACTGTGTCACGCCAACGAGTTTTGGGGTTCGGAAGTTCCCCTGTATTATAGTGGGTTATATGCTGGAACCACAGACCTTGTGGGTGTTTGGAAAGGTCAGCCTGCTATCATGGACTTCAAGCAGAGCAAAAGGTCAAAAAACGTGAATATATTGGCGATTATTTTATTCAGCTGGCAGCCTATGCGGCAGCACATAACGAAACACACGGTACCAACATCAACACAGGTGTTATTCTCATGTGTGTCAAGCCCCGAGATGAAAACGAAACACCGCAATATCTAGAATTTGAGCTGGGTCCAGAAGAATTTGACTACTGGCAAAAAGAATGGATGAAACGAGTCGAGCAGTATTATCGTATGAACTAAATACACAATACAAGTATTTAGGAACGAATTATGGCAGTAGTGCAAATCTCGAGAATACAGCATCGTCGAGGACTTCAAGAAAACTTCCCGCAATTGGCCAGTGCAGAGCTGGGGTGGAGTGTTGACAAACGACGATTGTTCATCGGTAACGGTACCGTAGAAGAAGGTGCACCCACTACCGGCGTTACAGAAATTCTCACAGAATACAGTGATGTACTATCACTGGGACGCAATTACACATTCAAAGGCCTGTTGGCAGGATTTACAGTTATTACTGGACCTGATGCCAACAACCCCATCATACGTACCCTACAAGACAAACTGGATGACTTTGTCAGTGTACGCGACTTTGGTGCCGTTGGCGACGGTGTTGCTGATGATACAGCAGCCATACAACGTTCTCTTGATCGTCCCTTGGGCACAGCTGGTGCCGGCGCTCAGAGTTTCACTCATAGAACAATTTATTTCCCAGCTGGTAATTATGTTATCACCGATACCATTAAACTTCCTCCGTTTACACGTATCCAAGGCGAAGGCAAAACATCGACAACAATTCGTTCACGTAATATTCCTAGAAAAAACACAGTATACGATACTGGCAATCCACTGACATCAACTTATCTAACCGACACCGGCGCCATGATTTTGGTCGTTGATCAATTTGGGCAATCAGGTCAATATTATGGTGCTCTTGTAAATGGTGTTAGACCTTACAGTCTCGAATATCATGTGAGCGATATTGGATTCTATCAGACAGCCGACACCTATGATCAACCAGTGTTCCAGGCCGATGGCGGAACAACCATTGTGTTGTCCAACTGTTTGTTTCAAGGCGACCTAATTGACTTCAATGATGATGGGTCAGGAACAGACAACTATTATACCAATCGTACGGATCCTGGCGTAGACGTTGGCATGGGCGCTGTGCTGTTGACTGGATGGTCCGACCATAAAGCTGTTCGCGATGTTCGCATACACGATTGTGAAATCACACGCATGAACTATGGCATTCAAACTGTGGGCGAAATTCGCAATCTTGAAATTACCAGCAGTTACTTTGATCAATGTTATCGTCATATCAATCTTGGTGTTGATGCTCCTCAATTCCAGATAGATGGAGACTATGTCACTTACGGTGTCAGCATTGTGGGCAATTATTTTAGATACAGCGGCGCCCAATCAATCATTGTGGGTGAATCGGCCAAAAATGTTACCAGCACATCAAATTCGTTCGCTGGCGCAGCCTATGGCTATAGAGCCGGCGATGGTGCACTGATGCCGGCCATTGAATTTTTAAGCAGTGGGCACTACAGTGTAGCGGATGTGTTTGACAACTATCTGGCCACTGACTACGGATACCCCGATGTAGAAACCAATAGCAACGATTGTGTGGTTGTGGGCACAAACAGAAACGGTATCACCAACGGTCTATCAACAGAACGCAGTGCGGTCACTGTGACCTTGGATCCCGAGGTGTCCATGACCTCAGTGGGTGTTCCTTACCTGGACTATGGTGTTACCACAAACTTCACAGTCACTTACACAGCGCAACAATCCAGTGCGGTACGCAATGGTGTGTTACGAGTAACCAGATTAAAAATAGGCATTAATCCGCCAGTATATTCGTGGGATGATGACTACAGCGAAGACAGTGTGTTGGGCATGGATTTTGCCTTACAAGCAAATAGCTCTACCGGTGATATTGAATACACTGCTGGTGCCAGTACTACATTAACCTACAAAATCAGTTTTATTAGAACATAATCAATGTGGAAACTTAAACCTGGCGAGCGACTGGCTCGCTGGCGTGATTTTCGAAAACAATTGGACACACAGAGTCTAGCGGAAGCCATTCAGGCCACCGCAGACTTTTGGGCCGGCTGTCCATTCACACCTTACTATCTTGACGTCAAACAACCCGAAACTTGGCCAGATCCCTGGCAGTTGATTGATGAGAATTATTACTGTGATGTTGCAAAATGTCTAGGAATAGTGTATACTCTGTTATTAACTGAGCATAGAAACACAGTCGAGTTCGAAATAAGAGTATATTATGATCCAGAGGCCAGATTAACTTATAATTTAGCTTGGCTCAACCAGGGAAAATATGTTCTTAATTTGGATAGTGCGGAGGTTGTAAATAACACATCAGTAGACAACAAATTAAAATTAGTTCATTGCTATACCAGCAGTGATTTGAATCTAGACCAGTATTGAAAAGGCATCAATGAGCAATATACAAGTAACAAAAAGAAACGGCGAAAAAGAAACACTGAACTTAGAAAAACTACATCGCGTGGTATTCTGGGCCACAGAAGGAATCACTGGTGTGTCGGCCAGTGAAGTAGAAATCAAAAGTCACATACAATTCTATCACGGCATCCGAACCGCAGACATTCAAGAAACCCTGATCAAGAGTGCCGCGGACTTGATCTCAGAAGAAACACCCAACTACCAATACGTGGCCGGTAGACTAATCAACTACCACTTACGCAAACAAGTTTACAACAATTATACACCTTGGCCTTTGCTAGACCTAGTCAAGAAGAATGTGGAGTCGGGTTTTTATGATGCAGGACTTCTCGCCGCCTACTCCGCAGATGAGTGGAACACTTTAAACACCTATATCAAGCACGAACGTGATGAAAACTTTACCTATGTGGCCATGGAACAATGGCGCGGCAAGTATCTGGTACAGAATCGTGTGACCAACGAAATTTTTGAAACACCACAGATTGCATACATGCTGATCTCTGCGACCTTGTTTCAGAAGTATCCACAAGAAACTAGACTACAATGGATCAAGGACTACTATGACGCTATCAGCAATCACGATATTTCTTTACCTACCCCTATTATGGCTGGTGTTCGAACACCGCAAAAACAATTCAGCAGTTGTGTTCTTATTGAGTCTGATGATAGTCTGGATTCCATCAACGCTACTGCTAGCTCAATAGTAAAATATGTGAGTCAAAAGGCCGGCATTGGCATTGGCGCAGGACGTATACGTGCCCTGGGCTCACCTATTCGCAATGGCGATGCTTATCACACAGGCGTGGTACCATTTTACAAATACTTTCAAACCGCCACACGCAGTTGCAGTCAAGGTGGAGTACGCAATGGAGCCGCAACCTTGTACTATCCAGTCTGGCATCTTGAAGTAGAAGACTTGTTGGTGTTAAAGAACAACAAAGGCACAGAGGATAATCGTGTACGTCACATGGATTATGGTGTCCAATTCAACAAGTTAATGTACGAAAGACTGATCACAGGTGGCGATATTACCTGTTTTAGCCCCCACGATGTGCCGGAAATGTACGAGGCCTTCTACAACAATCAAGAGCGTTTCAAAGAGCTGTATGAACGTGCAGAACGCAATACCAAACTGCGTAAGAAAACATTCAAAGCCGCAGACCTGTTCAGCCGCTTTATGCAGGAACGCAAAGACACAGGACGTATCTACTTACAAAATGTAGACCATGCCAACACACACAGTCCATTTGATGAGATGGTTGCACCTATCAAGATGTCAAACCTCTGTGCAGAAATTGACTTGCCGACTGTGCCACTCAAAGATGTCAACGATCCTGACGGACGTATTGCCTTGTGTACCTTGAGTGCAACCAACTGGGGCAATGTCCGAGAGCCCAAGGACTTTGAACGTATGTGTCGTCTGGCGGTGCGCGGACTAGATGCCCTGTTGAGCTACCAAAACTATCCAGTGTTGGCTGCTAGATTGGCCACTGAAGAGTTCCGCCCCTTGGGCGTAGGCATCATCAACTTTGCCTACTTCCTGGCCAAACACGATATCAGCTATAGTGATCCACGTGCTTTGGCCTTAGTAGATGAATACGCCGAAGCCTGGAGTTACTACTTGCTCAAGGCTTCGGCAGACCTAGCAGTTGAGCAAGGCGCCTGTGGTCGTTGGCAAGATCTCAAATCAGCTCGAGGTGTGTTGCCTATCGACACACGCAAGCCCGAAGTTGACGAATTGGTTCCTTATGTTGAGCGTATGCCTTGGGCCGAACTACGTGAACAGATCAAACGTACAGGACAACGCAATGCCACACTCATGGCCTTGATGCCAGCAGAAACATCAGCACAGATTAGCAATGCCACTAATGGTATCGAACCACCACGCAGTTTTGTCAGTGTCAAACAAAGCAAGGATGGTGCTCTTAGACAGGTTGTTCCTGAGTATCGTCGTCTAAAAAACAAGTACGAACTGCTGTGGGATCAACGGAGCCCAGAAGGTTATTTGAAACTGTGTGCAGTACTACAAAAATACATCGACCAAGGCATCAGCGTAAATACTTCCTACAATCCACGCTTCTACGCAGATGAAAAGATTCCCATGAGCGAAATGCTACAACACCTATTGCTTTGCTACCGACTAGGTTTGAAACAGTTGTACTATTTCCAAACCAATGATCAACAAGGTGAAATTGATGTCAATAAACTAGTAGAAGCAGAACCCGCAGTTGTATCTGATGATGCCAACTGTGACAGTTGCGTAATTTAAGGAAAATAAAATGAGCGTCTTCAATAACAATAAAATAGATCACACCCGTGCCCTTGCATTTTTGGATCCCAGTGGCGGTCAGGGCATACAGAGATTCGACACTCTAAAATATCGACAGTTTGAAAAACTAACTGACAAACAGTTGGGCTTCTTCTGGAGACCTGAAGAGGTGGACGTACTTCGTGACGCCAAAGACTTTAAGGATTTAACAGAACATGAACAGCATATCTTCACCAGCAATCTCAAGCGCCAAATTCTTTTGGACAGCGTTCAAGGTCGCAGTCCCAATCTGGCTTTTCTTCCTCTTGCTACAATTCCTGAACTGGAGACCTGGATTCAGACCTGGGCGTTCAACGAAACAATTCATAGCCGCAGTTACACGCACATCATTCGCAACGTGTTCGCCAATCCCAACATTGTGTTTGATGAACTTACCAGTATTGAAGAAATTGTTGACTGTGCCCAAGACATTAGTCGATACTACGACCAAGCCATCGAAGCCGGACAATACTATAAACTATTGGGGGTAGGCACTCACGTTGTCAACGGCAAAGAAATCACAGTGGATCTTTATGATCTTAAGAAAAAATTGTGGTTGTGTTTGAATAGTGTCAATGCCTTGGAAGGAATAAGATTTTATGTCAGCTTCGCCTGCAGTTGGGCCTTTGCTGAACTTAAAAAGATGGAAGGTAATGCAAAAATTATCAAGCTAATCGCCAGGGATGAAAACGTACATTTAGGTTCCACGCAGACTTTACTAAAATTGCTACCAACTGATGACCCTGACTATGCTACCATCCGCGAGGAAACTCGTGCCGAGTGTGAACAGATGTTTTTGAGTGCTGCCGCACAAGAAAAGTCCTGGGCACACTACCTATTCCGAGACGGCAGCATGATCGGACTCAACGAAACCCTATTGAGTCAGTATGTGGACTGGTTGACCTGCAAGCGTATGACCGCGGTTGGTCTCAGCTGTGGCATCAAGACCGGATCAAATCCTTTGCCTTGGACAGCCAAGTGGATCGCTGGCGCAGAAGTTCAAGTGGCACCCCAGGAAACTGAAATAAGTAGTTATGTGATTGGCGGAACCAAACAAGATGTTGACAACAACACATTCAAAGGATTTAGTTTATAAATGATTACAGTATATTCAAAAAACAACTGCCCGTTTTGCGATCAAGCAAAAAACCTGTTGAAACTCAAAGGCGTTGACTACAGCGAAATCAAAATTGATGAAGATCAGACAGCACGTGAGTTTGTGCTCAGCAAAGGGCATCGCACAGTTCCACAAATCTATCAAGATGGAGAACTGTTGGTTGAAGGTGGTTTTCAGGGCCTGCAACGGCAACCAAATGAATTTTTTCAAACACTAAAAGGTTAATATGTTAATCAACAAATCAAAAGTTGCCGAAGGCGACATTGTGGCATTCAAGATTGTCAATGGAGACGAAATTGTAGGCAAACTGGTCAGCGAAACAGCAGACACATTTGAAATAGATCGTCCTTGTACAGTTGTACCTAGCCAACAAGGCATTGGACTGATTCAAACCATGTTCACCAGCGACCCCAAAATCAGCATAAGTATTAGCAAGACACACGTGATCATGCATGCTCCTGTGATTCCACAAATGGAAAGTCATTACATTACGACCACCACAGGAATACAACACATGACCAAAGGCGGAATCATAACATAATGCCAGCAGTATCTAGAGGCGGAGACATCAACACAGAAGGCGGATCCATCATACCTGGTTCCAGCACAGTGTACGTCAACGGCATTCTAGTTGGCCTATTAGGCGATACTATTACAGCTCATAGTCCTTACGGACCGCCACATCCTCCACACGCAGCCGCCACGATTGTTAGCAGTAGTGGCACAGTGTTTGCTGACGGTGTTCTAGTGGCCTGGGTAGGCAGTGACAACAGTTGTGGGCACACAATCATCACCGGCAGTGATGATGTGGATGTAGGCAGCTGATATGGCCATAACTTCAGCACAAACCATAGCGGCTGCAGGACTAGTCAACGGCCAAGGCATTACCAGCAGCCAAGACATGGGTTCGCAGTTTGGTACCAACAATTCCAAACCATTGGTCATTGCCATAGACAACCTGTATGCTAGCGAAGCCGCCAACAATGTGGCTGGACTATCCACCATACTGAACAAGATACCCAAATGGGTCAGTGGTCGCAATGGCGTAGAAAAAATATCCTCACAGGCCACTGCACAGGCCGGCAGTATCATGGGTTCGGGAGTCAGTGGTGTTAAAAACTTTGCACTCACAGTAAATCAAACAGGTGGCTATGGTTCAGCCAGTCTTGATTGGGCCTCATCTATCCAGCAGTACCAGGGCAAGTCATTCACGGACTTTGGGCTACAAAACAAAAGTTATCAAGACATAGCCAGCGGCGGCACCACTGGCGCCTTTTCTGCTCTCAAAGATGTAAAAGGTGGCATACAAAATGCGATGAAAGACTTTGGTGCTTCGTTGAGCAAGCTGGGCACAGCATTCAGCTTTGGGGACATAACACAGACTTTTGCACCAGCAAGTTTTATCAAGAATCTTCGTCGCCAGGGCTTGGGCGATGTTGGCGAGTTGAACTACAAATTGGCGGCCCTAGGCATTGTGTCTGACGAAGATCTTGACAAGGCTGACCCAGCGGTGCTACGTAAGACCATGGATACTGTGAGTTCTGCGGATGTACAAAAAGTGGTCGAACAAACTGGTATGCAACTGCCTCCAGGTGCCAAACTGACTTCCTTGAGTGATCTACTCAATGCTAAGAAAATACTGCCACCAAATCTACAGGCCATGGCTCCTTCGGGATCATTGACTGATGTAAACTCCATATTGGGCAACATGGGCGGCAAGTTTAAATCAGGCACAGATATTGCCAAGTTTGTTGGCAAAGCCGAAGTTCCTGAATTTAGTCAATTGAGTGCATTGTCCAGTCCCTTGCCGGCATCGATCATCACAGACTTATCGCCCTTTATTGGCAAGGTTGAAATGCCTGCTGTCGACGGAGTTGTACAAACTCTAGGCACCGGCCCTTTGGGTAACCCCACAATCAAAGACATGATGGGATCAGCCGCAGGGGTGGGGTTCATAGACAACTTTAAAAAAATCAATGCCGCTCACGACAGCGTGATGAACAGTCAAGTGGGACAAAATTTACATTCAGCATTGATCAATGTGTACACTGCTGATCAACGCGGTGATCCCACTGGCCCTGCAACGGATGCCTTGGCCGTTGCTGTTGACAGATTCAATCAGGCTGTTGCCACCAGCCCAGAAATCATAGAAGCACAAAAAGCTGCCGCAGGTACCATATTGCAAATGACTAGGGAAAGCGGACTGTTGCCCTTGGCTGGGGTTGACTTAGCCAATCCACCGACTGTGCCCGGAGTCACTGGAATTCTTAACCTAGCAAAAAGTTTGCCCTCCTATGGAGTGGACAAACAGAATCTGGGATTCAAAGATGTGCTTAGTGGGGTAGCTGACAAAAACAGCATCTACGGTGAAGCCATACAGGCTGCCATGATGGAGGGTCGTAATCGAGCACGACAGACTTCGGCAGGTATATCAGACAACATTTCTGCCGACCCAACAGCAATACTGTCTGCCAAACTTTCAGCAAAACAATCAGCGGGACTGACTGATCTACAAAAACAAAATGTGATAGCTGATGCCAAGGAGTTGAAAATTGATCCAAATCAGGCCTTGTCAAACGCTCAACTGTTTGGTTACAACAACGAGTACTTTGTGAAAAAAGGCTACCCTTCGGCCTCATGATTTTCGAAACTTTCTGGTCATTATAATACCAGATAACTTGATTTTTCTGTAAAAAACTTGTATAATAGACTCAGTTAATGGGTTATAGTAGCAGTTTTTACTGGAAAATGATCCTTATATAAAACTACGCAGTCTACGAAAGGAGATTGAAATGAAAAAATACCTACCTAGTGTAGTAAAGTTTTTGACCATCATGCTTGGCATGTGGTTGACAACTTTTGCTCTGGTCTCAGTAACCAAGTCGAAGTTTGACGGGTTGAGATTGAGCCAGGCTGAAATCAACTCAGCCAAAATTATTACGTCTTCGGACCGTGAGCGTCAACTTCGTTGTCTAGCTCAAAACATATATTGGGAAGCAGCCGGTGAGCCATTTGAAGGCAAGGTGGCTGTGGCACAGGTCACAATGAACCGTGCCGCCAGTTCAAACTTTCCCAGTGATGTGTGTGCAGTTGTTTATCAAAAGAACGTGGTGTATGAAAAAGTGGTTTGCCAGTTCAGTTGGTATTGTGAAGGTACCCATAGGGTCAAAAAAATCCACGCACCTTTGTACCGTGAAAGCGAAGAAGTTGCCAAAAAAGTTCTACTTGAAAACTTTCGGTTAAGCAGTCTAAAACATGCCATGTACTATCATGCTGATTATGTCAAGCCCAATTGGAAGAAACAACCGATTGCAAAAATAGGGCGCCACATATTTTATGCAGGTAACTAAATGCCCATACTTTCATCAACCCCTAACTACAAATCAAAAATGAATCTAAAACAATTTACATTCGATCAAGCCAAGAAACAAGTGACTGATTTTTTTGTTGATCACTTTCATAAAATATCAGCAGACACCATGGGTTGGATGGCAGCCATTTTCTTACACCTGGCCACTATCCCAACCCTGCTGGCCCTGCTGACAGGACTCACAGACAACACCCCCAACATTGATGTTGTGATGTTCCTGTGGACCGGCCTGATCCTGCTGTTTTTCCGTGCAGTCATCCTCAAGGACATACTGAACATTGTGACCATCAGTTTGGGATTTGTAACTCAAGCAGTTTTGATGGCTTTGATCTTGTTCAAATAAATACTTGTGTCAACAGGAGGCACTATGCCCAAAAAGATCGAAGTAGAGCAAGAGGATGATCTTGAGTTCGACGAAATTCAAGAAATCGAAGAAGACGACTACGGATTTGTGTTTGATGCAGAGGGAAATGTCAAGTTTCTTTTTGTTCCCGATAACTTGCCGTTCAAGCCTCCCAAGAACATTGTAAAAATTATGAAGATACTGGGTGTAACTGATCTTACACAATACAGCACCGGCGCCCCATTGCACTAAATCAAAAGTAGTATGATCGTACTACTTTTTTTTGGTTGCCCATAATTCCTATTTGTGCTATAATTATGGCATGAACAAAATAGATCAATACCTAAAATGGATTGCCACAGTCACCCTGATTGTTGGCACTGGAATCAACGGACTGGGCTTTTACCCACTTGGACCCATCATACTGGCCCTAGGCGGCATTATGTGGTTGGCAGTCAGCATCATGTGGCGCGAAGCCAGCCTGATTGTGACCAATGGTATTATGACCATCACAGGCATAGCCACCCTGTGCTACAGCGTGTTCTGCAAGTAATACTTTGGTAGTACTTGTCCATAATTCCCAAATTTGTTATAATATACGCATAGAAACACAAAGGAGCCCGAATGTTTTACATTGTTGCTAGAGGTACCGGACACATTGTCACCGACGGACCCAACCGCACTAGAGCCTACAAAACTTTTGGTTCGGCACGTGCCACCCGTACTCGTCTTTGTCGCAAAGCAGGCTACTCAGTGAGTGAACTCAGCATCATTGATACCAAGTATTACAAGCCTCAAATGGTCGTTCGCACCAATCTCATGACCGGACAAGAGTACCAAGAGGATGTCAACACCCCCAACTGTTGCTCACCCAGCTCAGAAACTTTTTGGAGTATGTGATGAGTGAACCCAGAATTGAAGGCCTAACTCCACGTCAAATTGAACTGTTGGAAATCATGTGGGAATTGGAAGAACTGGAAGATTTGGAATCGTGGAAGGCTCGTTTGGCCCCACGTGATCAACGCACCGTGGACCAATTGATACGCATGGTCTTGATTGAAACCTTTGATGCCGAGTTTGCCAAAGAAACTCAATTCCCCGAAGCCCGTGCAGTTATTCAACGTGTCATGAAAGAGAGTCGATAATGAACCCTAAAGATTATAGTCGTCGTGAATTTTACTATCGGTACCGGCAACCAATCTGGAATCCCACCACACCGGCCATCAACCGATTGCGTGAGGACATTGCAGAGCAGGCCGTGGCCGCCAGTGACCTGATGGAAGCCAAAATGGTTATTGCATACATTATGCAAAAGAGGTAAGTGGTTGGTGCGTTAGTTGTTCATTTCCTTTCAAACTCAAACCCGCTTCGGCGGGTTCTTTTTGGCTAAATATTCTATAAGGGACAGAATAATGGCCACAATAAACATCACAATTCAAAGCCTGTTGAACCACCAAGATAACGGAAAAATATAATGGCAGCTAACGGAATATCAACATTAATGATAGCGAGTGGAACCACTCTCACAAAAAATATCAATCCACCCCATTCTAATACTGAAATTGTTGCTCCTTTCTCGGCTATTTGGAGTTTAAATTATACAGGTGCCTTAGGCGCAACAAATGATGTCTCATACAAACTGTATGTAACATCGTTGGGCTTAGGCTCTTCTGTCACATTGACCAGTCATCAAACAGGTGATTTCGCAGTAACAGCAGGCAACTTCTTGTATGATGAATACGGAAACAGTATTGGCATTATCAAGGGTAATACCACAATAGACAATTACATGGCCAAGGCCGCGGCTGTTTGTGGTTCATTGTCTAATACTATAATAACTGCCGCAACATACAAAGGCACATGGAACGCTTTTACTAACACACCCACACTGACTGATGGTGTTGGTACCTTGGGAGATGCTTACGATACAACAGTTGCTGGAACCAGCGGCGCCTTTCCTGCGTATGGCGAACAAGACTGGCGCATCTATGACGGCTCTGTTTGGCAAAGAGTTGCTAAAACAACCACAACACAATGGACCGTAACACCGGCTGCGGATGGTGAAGCTGACAAAGAGGCAAGACAGAATGCCAAACTAACAATAGCAGAAGCTAAACGTCAAGGCAAAGTTGTAGCAACGGACGGCACAATTACTGGGACAACTGATAGCACTAAACCATATTATCGTACAGCACGAATTTTAGATAAAACATTGTTACCTACCGTTTATATTGGTGGTACAGTAACTACTCAATCACATTCATCAGGATTAGTAGATGGCAGACCTTGGGTGAGTTAATCAAAAGTCTTGACACTCTTGGTTAATCCTGTTACATTAGTCATACTAATCTAACTAAATACTGACTATGATATTCGGATACTTTATGATGTTGGTTGCAGTGTCCATTTCTGCGATCGCCGCTTGGTACAGCGTGGAAGGCCTTACTGCGATCTTTGCCGCGGCTGTGGTGCCAGTGATCATCATGGGCGGTGCCCTTGAAGCTGGTAAGATTCTGGCCACAGTTTGGCTACACAACAACTGGCCACGTGTGTCATGGGCCTACAAATCCTATCTAATACCTGCCATCATATTCCTTATGGTATTGACTAGCATGGGTATCTTTGGCTTCCTATCAAAGGCACACTCGGATCAAAGTCTGGTCACTGGAGATGCCACCAGCAAGGTTGCCATCTATGATGAAAAGATTCGAACAGCCAAAGACAACATAGAAGCCAACCGCCGGGCCCTTCGACAGATGGATGAGGCAGTAGATCAAGTCATGGGCCGAAGTGCGGATGAAAAAGGTGCTGACAAAGCAGTAGCCATTCGCAGGGGCCAGTCCAAAGAACGTGTGCGACTTCAAACTGAAATCACTGCTGAACAAACAAAGATTGCGGCTCTCAACGAAGAACGTGCGCCATTTGCGGCCGAGGTACGCAAGGTCGAAGCCGATGTGGGTCCAATCAAATACATTGCGGCCTTGATCTATGGTGACAATCCAGATACCACTGTGCTAGAACGTGCGGTACGTTGGGTCATCATGCTGATTGTTGTGGTGTTTGATCCCTTGGCTCTGTGCCTGATTCTGGCCAGCAACAAGCAGTTGGAATGGGTCCGTGAAGATCGGGAAAAACTGCTGGATCCCGAACCGGCCTATGAACCTGATGATGGTCCGTTGACTGATCAACAGGTGGCAGCCATACAAGAAACTGCGGCCGAACAACTGCCCACAGGTCAAGTTGTTGTAACCAGTCAACTGTTTGAACCAGTCCAAGAGCCAGATGAACTGGAACAAAGCACAAAAACTATTGTTGTCAGTGATGCGACCGAAGAAGAGGAAGGCCATGATCCGCATCAAGAGGATTGGATTCAAAAGTATGATACCGATGTTGAAGAGACGCCGGTTGCTGAACCGGTTACCATGCTAGAACAACATCCATATCTGAATCAGCCATTTGTACATTTCACAGACCTAAAACCCCTGGTGGCAAGAATTGAAGAACCCATACCGGAATCTGAATCTGAACCTGTGGTTGATAATACCTTGGATCTTGCGGCTGAAGCCATTGAAGAACTCAACTCCGAAGTTGCTAGACTGGCAACAGAAAAGGCTGCCATTCAGCAACAACTGGCCGAAACACAGGAAAAGTTAGCTCAAACTGCTCGAGAAAAACTGATCGAACATGATCGTGCCGTTAACCTAAGCACACAACTCATGGATCTACTGCATCCACCTAGAGTTGCACCTGTGCTGGATCTGGCACCCATTGCAGACAACGTGGCACCATTGAAGTCGGCTCCCAAGAGCAGTTTTGGAACAGAGTTTCCAGAAAACTCCAGCAAGGGTGATTTGTTTTTGAGAACCGACTACTTGCCAACTCGCTTGTTCAAATTCAATGGGGACTCTTGGATCTCATTAGAAAAGACCAACACCGACAGTTATACCTATGATGATGCTTACATCAACTATTTGATCAGCAAGATTGACACTGGCGAATATGACAGTGAAGATCTCAGTGATGCTGAACGTGAACAAATTCGTGATTTTCTAGAAAAACGTGATGCAGGATAACATATACTCTAACTTTGTAACACCACCAGACTTTGTTGATGAACCAAAACACACAGTTTTGTTGATTGATGTGTTTGATGATCACGTGCAGAGTCTAGGTAAATTTTGTAAGCATACTACGGCAGAATTCAATGTTTATTTGTACAATGCCAACATGGATGACATGACTTGGTTCAGTCAGGCCGTGGATCGTGCAGATGTGATCATAGTGAACACTGTACCAAACCAGTTCAGTCCCTTGAAGGACATCATAGCCGAATCGCCCAAAGCCTGCTATTATGGACCAAAAGACAACTTAAAGAATACTCGTAGGATCAATAACCCTATAGATTATTTCATAGAACACGCAGATACGAGTAAATAAACACATGAGAGACGAATACCGAAAAAAACCAATGGCACCAGGCAACCGAGTTGATGTGGTCAATGACCAAGTGGACAAGGCCCTACGCAAGTTCAAGAAAAAAGTTGCCGACAGCGGTCTGTTACAAGATCTTCGTGAACGCGAGTTCTATACCAAACCCACTACCCGACGCAAACAGCTCAAGAGTGCCGCCCGGCGCCGTTGGCAGAAAAAGCTGGAAGCACAACAGCTTCCCAAAAAGCTCTATTAATTTTACCTGCTGATTCTATCAATCAGTTCTTGTGTCAATTTGTGATGAAATTCGGGATCGTACATGAGATCACAATTACGACATCTACGCTCATAGGTATCTTGCCAAATCTTTTCCAGATCTGAACACAGCAGATTATCCAATAGGCCCAATATAATATCAATTTTTTCTCTGGTGTCAAACACATGATCATACTTGCTGTGATCTATGATGTCGCTGAAAGTATCAATGCCCAGATCTTGTAGATGTTGTATCAACCCCATAGGTCCCAGTGTTAAAAACAATTGACCCGAAAATATCGGTTTCCATATTTTTTCACTGACAAATGGTTCAAGCACAGTACTTTCTGGCACGTAATCGATGAATGCCAACTCATGACATCTGCTGGCGTTGCTGGTATAGATGTTGCCAACTGGGTCAGGTTCATTGGGTAGTTCAATACGTAATGGCAAATCAAAACTATTTAGAATATTCTTTTCTTCTTTGGTCAACTCTGCCATTGTCACACGAATAAGGCCTTCGTTTGTATAACCATTTCCCGGAGGATCAATCCAATAAAAACTAGTCAAAGACTTTTTGAACCAAGGTCGTTGGCTTAACTTGATTATGTTTAGGGTTTTGTGTGGAGAGGGATTGATATTTAGACACTGGAATGGATATGGTCTTGGCGACAACATATCATGTTTTTTTAAGGTAGGATTGCGTAGCAGTAGAAAAAAATAAACTGGAAAATAAACAACATTGGGATGATTCTGTTTGTAATACGAATAATCTCCTGTCACCAGAAGAAATCGATGTTGATCAACTTTGGGTATTGATTGTAATCCCCATTCTAAAAACAGTGCAGTGTTATTACAATTCAAACTTCGATCGATCATTACAATATCTGATGCAAAATCAAACGATTCCCTTAATTGTTGTTGAGGTTCTGGTTCGGTTGGATTGTAGCTACTGATACAATGCAAATCTATATTTTTAGTTGAATGAGTTTTGACCAAATTTTTAAGTATATCTTCGAGTTCCACTTGACTTCTTTCACAATGTATATTATAATGTATTTACTTGATAAATAATTGTGTAGCGCCGATGGTCGGGCTACACACCAAGTCATAACTTGCTTAATAGGAGATATAATATGACACAATTCAGTATCAACACGTTTGACCTTCCCACACTTCACGCACACATTCATCGCCACGCAGTTGGTTTTGATCGTATGTTTGATGACCTAAATCGCACTTTTGCCAACACCAAAACCGATGGCAATTACCCTCCATACAACATCATCAAAGTTGACGAAAACAACTATGCCATTCAGGTGGCAGTTGCTGGCTTCAGCGATGACGAGCTGGATGTTGAGTGCAAAGAAAACACTCTTACCATCAGTGGAGAGCGCAAGGTCAAGGATGAACAAGAGTACTTGCATCGTGGCATCAGTGCCCGTAACTTCACTCGCAGTTTTACATTGGCAGATCATGTCAACGTCAAAGCCGCCACGGTGATCAATGGTATTCTTGCAATCAGTCTTGAGCACGTGGTTCCTGAGGAACAAAAAGCCAAAAAGATTGCTATTACTTACGCAAAGTAATATAATCTAAGAACCAAGCAGGGGAATCATCTCCTGCTATTGCATCCAATCAAAATATGCCAACTGTAGAAACTATCGTACGTCCCAAAATTATACCCAAAACAGAGTTGGCTGAACCCAGCTTGTTCAATGTGATCTATGTCAACGACGACAAAACCACAATGGAATTTGTGGTCGAAAGTCTCAAGGCCATTTTTGATTACGATGAAGAATCGGCCGTGGCTCTGGCCAATCGTATACACGAAGAAGGTTCGGGCATAGTTGCTACCCTGCCGTACGAAATGGCTGAACAAAAAGGTATTGAAGCCACTTTGTTGGCACGTAACAACGGATTCCCGCTGTCGGTCAAATTGGAACAGGCATGATATTCAATCACATCAAACAACTCAAAGCCGAAGGTAAAAAAATTGGTATAACATTCAGCACATTTGATATGCTACACGCAGGTCATATTGCCATGTTATCAGAAGCCAAAAATCATTGCGATTATCTTATTTGTGGCTTGCAAACTGATCCCACCATTGATCGTCCTGATACCAAAAACAAACCTATCCAAAGTATAGTGGAACGACAGATACAACTGGCCGCTTGCCGTTATGTGGACGAAGTTGTGGTTTATCAAACTGAACAAGATCTCAAAGACCTATTGCTGATTCTACCTGTGGATGTGCGTATACTGGGCGTTGAATACGAAGGCAAACCATTTTCGGGTGATGAAGAATGTTGGAAGCGAGATATTGAAATTGTGTTCAACGGCCGAGATCATTCATTCTCCAGCTCAAGCCTACGCAAACGAGTGGCTGCCGCAGAAAGCCATAAAGCATTGACACAAAACGTCTAATAGTGTACAATACACTATGGATGCGATGCTCGACTTAGAAACCCTTAGTACCAGACCCGAAAGTGTGATTCTCACTATTGGTGCTGTCAAATTTGACCCTTACTCAGACTTGATTGATATGGATCACGGATTGTATTACCGTGTGAACGTGGACGAACAGTTGGCCATGGATCGCCATGTGCTTGACAGCACCATTGAATGGTGGGGCAATCAAGATGCCGAAGTGCGCGAAGAAGCCCTGGGCGAACAAGATCGTGTGAGCCTAGAAGATATGACACGTGGCTTAAATCGATTCTTAGTGGGTGTGGAAAACATCTGGTGTCAGGGTCCTGCGTTCGACATTGTTATCTTAGAAAACTTATATCGACAGCTGGTCAAACCCACCCCTTGGCAGTTTTGGCAAATTTCAGACAGTCGTACCCTGTTCAAGACACACGGTGATCCCAGGGACAAAAATCGAACTGCCGCACACAATGCCTTGATGGACTGTTATTATCAGGCCACAGCAGTGCAGGAAATTTATCGTACCGTGGGCATCAAGAAACGTGAATGGAACAACTGATGCAAATAATTTTTTCAAGAGCTGCCGCAGAGCAGTTGGCAGATACCTATACCATACTGGAATTAGAATCATTTGATGTTGAAGGTCAGTTGCTGGAAACCTTTTGTGTGGTATCCGCAGATCAGATGAATCTGGGCGATATGCCCACATTGGATCACGACAAACAGCTACACGCCAAGTTTATTGATCATTTGCAACGCCGGGACTATGCCATATGCGAGCAGTTGATTCTGCATCTACGTGGTCGATTTGGTGGTGAACTTGACAGTTTCTACGACGAGGTTAGCAAGAGATTCGAATAAATACAAGTATGAAAAAATTCTTAGCCGCAGTATTATTTCTATCAATGTTGTCGGCTCGAGCCGATCTATCGGACAAAATTGTAGTGGTAAGATGTGGTTCAGAAAAAGATATAAAGGCCATCACAGGTGCCTACCATGAAAAACCCATAGTTATAGCCACTCATAAAGATGATGGCATAGTAATAATTGTGTGGGCCAACAAACAAACACAAACCAGTACTTGGGTAGTTCATATACCCAGTACAGGTGAGTATTGTACCCTGGCATCAGGAACAGAATTATTGATTATAGAACAGATGAAAAACAGTACAGTGCATTACCGTTAGAAACAAGGCCCCACTAGTTGGGGCTTTTTATTGACCATGAAGGAGAATAATAAAAATGAGTTGGTTCAAGCACACACCCCCAAAAAATCCGCCTCCGGCAAGACATCACCTGCATCCACACAGAACTAGTCCTGTGGCAGATAAGATGTTGGAAGAGGCCAAGGCCATGGGGCCTGCGGAAAAAAACAAAAAGAAAAAATCAAGCACTAGTTAACTATTTGTGATTTAGATCTAAATATAATAAGTAGACACCAATAAGAACATAATAGTCTACAGTAAAAGGAGCTAAATCATGGGTAAGTCAATTACCAAATTTCTTACGAGCTTGGCCGTGGCCTTCTCGTCATTTGCCGCACACGCTGATTTTACAGATTTACAATTTGGTCAAGCACAAATAGCAGACAGTCAGTGGAATGTCAATGCTTGTATGAATACGACCACTTGTCAAATCTACAGTAAAAATCCAGGAACAGCTTACAAGATTCCATGGACCAATGGTCAATTATCATGGTCGACTGGAGATTATGTTCGATTCGTGGCAACCGGTAATGTTACCAATCCATACAATGCCATTCAATATACATCTGCTGGTGTACAAAAAGCAGTAATGGGCACTGGGCATATTATCAATATGGGTACAGACTATTTCTTCTTTGTGGGCAATGACAACGACACCGGACAGTTGTTTAGTATGACACAAGGCTTTGCCAATACAACTGGTTTGTCTTGGACCGGAACACGCAATCCAACAGTATCGGAAGTTAATGCATTGAGTGTGGGAGGTTCTACCACACCACTGGCACCAGGTCAAACTGCGGCACCGGCTGCACCCACTACAAATCCCACAGCAGTCACCAGCAGTATCATTGCTACAGTGACTCCCACCAGTACAAACAGTCCAGTCGGCGAAGGTGCTGCCAAGGCAGTTGATGGAACAAGTTCGAGCAAGTATCTAAACTTTGACCGTGCCAACGCTGGCTTCACAATCACACTAAATGCTGGTAAAGTAATCAATGGTGTTAAGTTTACAACAGCTAACGACTTTGTACCAAGAGACCCTACCAAATTTACGTTGTATGGTAGTAATGATGGTCACACCTGGACAGAAATCACAGCTAACCAAAGTACAACATTGGAAAATGTGAGTGGTCGTTATACACAAACTGGTATGATCACCATCAACAATACCAATCCTTATGTGTACTACTTTATCACATTTCCAAGCATCAAAGCCATTGATACCTATGGTTCAGTTGCTGGCTGTAGATCTGCGCTGGGAACATTGGCCTGTGACAGTATGCAAATTGGCGAAGTTACCTATTACTATGACAGCAACAATACTGCCACCAGTACCAGCACCCTGGTGGGCTCTATTGCCAATCCAGGCACAGCAGGCGCAACATCCAGTATGAATACTTCGCCCACTGTGGTCAGCACAGCCCCTGGCTCGGACATTGTGACAACAGCAAGCACTCCCGGCTCAACCACTTCTGCAACCACAGTCACTAGAGGCACAACTGCCACCGCTTCGGTCACAACCGACACTCGTGATCGTCAACCCAAGGTGCTGAACATCAACAGAAACATCACCGTCACGGACACAACCCCTGTGACTACCACGGTGGTTCAAACTACTCCTGTAACAACCACAACTACAACAACTCCTGTGACTGTCACAACCTGGAGCGACGGTACCACAACTACCACCAATGGAAATCCTGTGGTGACTGTTACTGTAACAGACAACGTGGTCACCACAGCCACCACAGCGGACGATATACAGGTCACCAGTACTGATAGATTGTATTCAACACGTATTGATCAGTTTGATCGTCTAGTCGAAGCCAACACCAGAGAAAATCTAGCATTGGCCAGCGACCCATTGAGTCGTCACAGAGTGCTTGACAGCGAAATCAAATTGATGGGTGCCAATGTAAACGAACGCACTGTTTTTACTGTACAAGGATCTAACCAAAACAGTAGCGTACAAGATGGTTATAGTTTGACTTCCAACCGTTATGTGTTGGGCCTGGCACACAGACTCAGAACAGATCTATTGATTGGAGCACAGTACAGTCAATCTAGACTACAGTTGGGCGGCAATGCCAGCAGTGGCGTACTAGACAAAAATGCAATCAACCTGTATTCTTTATGGACCAAGAATGATTGGTTAGTAAAAGGAGACCTAGGATATGCACAGAATGACTACAATACCACCCATACACTTAATGAGTTGGGCTTGTCCAACAGTGCTCGTGCTTCGGGCAATGATGTCTGGGCCGCAGTAAGAGCCTACACTCCTGCTGTCAAAGGCGTCAGACTGTTTGCTGGTGCCAGACGTGAACACAACCGCAGAGACTATGCTGTAGACGCCGGTTCGGCCTTGTCTGCAGTTGACTATGCCGCAGTCAATGCAGTCAACAACATCACAGAAGCAGGTGTACGTTTGGATCACTATGTGAATGATAAAGTAAACATCTATGCTGAATATGCACACAATAATCGTCAAATCTCCACCAGCAAACTGGGTTTAAGTTATTTGTCCGGACCATACAGTTCGATTCAAATTGGTGCTACTCAACAACGTCAAAACGGACAGCAATTCAACGGCGCAGTTTTAGAGGTGAGACTATTGTTCTAAAATGAAAACCATTAACAAAGTGTTGTTGGGCATGGCCGCGGTGACCACTGTGTTGGCACCGCTGGTTCCAAAGAACATCAACATCAATGTTAATTTGGCAGCACAATCCTCTGGTGTCAAAAAAGAACGCCCTTATCAAACAGTAGAAACACAATGCGATCTACGTGGCACATCCATAACCGATTCGGGTATGCAGGTATGTGAATACACTTGTCGTGGTGGCGACAAAGTGACCATTTACAAAACCTTTAGATCCAACGCCATGCACTGCTCACAAACCACCACTGAACGGGTAAAACAAACCAAAAGGTAGTCAACGCTTTAGAGGGCTGCCGCGTTATATATATGTAGGTGATAAAATCCTACATAACCCAAAGGAAACTCAAATGAAATCATTTATTGCAACCATTGTCGCCCTGTTGGCTATCTCTGCTTCGGCTGCCGATGTAGCCAAACCTGCTGTGACCGCAACAGCACCTGCCGCACCGGTCGTGGCCAAGGAGGAGGCTAAAAAGCCCACTACTAAAAGTTCCGCTAAAAAGGACACAAAAGCATCTACTCCAGCAACTGCACCGGCAGCCAGCAAGTGATCTAGATGATAGCGACTATGGCGAATATGACGAAATTGATTTTCACATAGGCTATCGTCGCCCTGAACTGGTCAAGCATTATACATCATACGAAGATGATGAACCATTATCGGATTATGTTACTGTTAGATTAGCAGTGGCTCGAGCCCGAGCCATGGCTCGTTACAGAGAACTCCAGGTCTAAAACTCCTGGAGTTTTTTTTTTTGACTGATATTGCCTGTAATAAATATTTGTGTAGCAACAGCTACAGCTCGTGTTAAACACACATACACACAAGGAGAAAAATATGAGCAAAACACCTTACGAGATCCGTCTCGAACTTCTTAGCCTGGCCAAAGAAATTCTTTCAACGCCAGTTCATGAAAAACGCAATCACTTGGCCAACGAGTACCACTCCAAACTGAATGATGCCAATCGTGCAACCCTTCCGTACCCAACCATGCCTGATTTTCCGAGTACCACGGATATCATTGCACAGGCTGAAGCACTGAAGAAGTTTGTAGACCAAGCGTAAAAATAAAGCCCCGAAAGGGGCTTTATCAATTACCTTTATTTAATTTATTAACCTTGCCAAGCACCGCCGGCCACTCGGTACCACATCTTGTTGTTCACAGTGTCCACTGCCACATCAATGATTTGACCATTGGTTTCAAAAATCGCATAACCAGAATCTATTGGGGCATTGTTGGTCCAAACACTGCCATCATCGTATATGCTAAGGGCCTGGTTGTCAACTCCTAGGAATTTATTGGGGCTACCTATATAGTCTGTAGTGGCACTGCCCACACCAACACCGTCGTTGCCCCCACCCGACCATGCGGTATGAGTCACGCTGAACATGCGTTTGGTACCTGGTGCAATCACATATGAGCCCAAGACAGCATTGTTGGCGTTACTGAGAGCAGTAGCAGTATCATTTGTATTGGTTGTGGTGGTCACACTAACATAAGTTGGATCAAATTGTGTCCAGTCCCAGTTGTTTAAAAAAGTAAATCCTGCAGGTGTACCATAGGTACTGGCTGGGTTGACTATAAACTCAGTATTATAAGTTCCATCGTATACGCTGATAGCAGGGTAGAGATTTTGTGGCAACCCGGCAATCACTGCCAGACTGAAACCACCTGTGTTGGTGGCCGGATCTACCGGGGGACTGCCACCTCCATCTCCACCAATATTGATACCGCCACCTATTGTTATTCCGCTACCGATTTGAATTGCCATGGTTTACTTTCTATGATTACTTGTATATAATATTTAGTTAACGGGCACTATAAATAACAAACTATGATGAGATTTACACTATTATTTCTGCTGGCCTTGCCTGTGCAAGCAGAAATGTTGGCCAAGGCCTGGTTAGTTGCTGATGCCAATGGTGTCATTATAGAACAGCACAACAGCACAGACATTCAGCCCATTGCATCGATTACCAAACTCATGACAGCCATGGTTGTGCTAGACAGCAATCCCAACCTCAATGAACGTGTCAAAAAGTTTAGGGGTTTAACTGTAACCAAACAACAACTGTTGGATCTTGCCATAGTACACAGCGACAACCGTGCCGCAGATCAACTGTGCCGTACATATCGGCTGGGATATCGAGCCTGCGTTGCAGAAATGAATCACAAAGCTGAAATATTGGGAATGACCAACACACAGTACTACGACAGCACAGGGCTGGATAATCGCAACACCAGCAATGCTGTGGACTTGCTCAAGTTGTTGCAGGCCGCTGAACGCTATCCCGAAATAGTCAGCGCCAGCAGACAAACAGTGGTCAATCTACAAAAGAAACGTCATCGCTGGGCATTTACCAACACCAATCCACTAGTTGCCAGATACAATGTTGTTGTCAGCAAAACCGGTTATGTTCGTGCCAGCGGTGGCTGCATGGTAATGAGTGTGGTGCAAGACGGCGTCAAGCGATTTTTTGTTGTGCTGAACAGCCGTACCACACGTACCAGAGTACATGACATGGAATCACTTATCTTGGACAAGAACTAAGCAAAGGCCATACTCGTTCTAGGGTACGATAATTCTTTTCCGCTGACACGTAGTTTAACAATTCAGGATTGTTACGTGCAATCAACTGTTTGCTTACAGCACTATCCATTATTTGACTCACAGCCACATCAAAGGGCAGTTGAAGCATCAATTTGAAAATTTCCAAATCACGCAAGGGTGTCCAGGTCAGGGTATTGCCCAAATGCCAGTGCTGATAGTCGTTGATGTTCTCATTGCACAGTTGACGGAACAATATGTCTCTATTGTCGACCAGTTGTTGAACTTTTTTGTCGGCCAACTGACCTTGGAATATGGCCATGTTCTCTGCTTTTGAAAAGTATCGGTGTTGCATACAAGGCCCGTACACGTCTAATTGTTCAGGTATGTTGGTTCCGTAATGCATCAGATACATGTTGGCCAACGCCGGACTTCTAAGCATATATTCATCACCGGGGGTACCAGTCATCAACACACAGGGTTCAAGCCAATGATGTATCTGATTATAGGCCCAGCTCCGTCTAATGTCATCTTTGTTACGAGACCAAAACGCATCAAACTCAAACACTTCGCCCGATACCAACTCAAACTGATCAGTATGACGACAAAGAAAACTGTAGACCAACATGGAATCAACGCCACCAGACAAAAACACTTTCAGGGGCTGTTGATTGTTGCGTAGGAAGTTAGACACCGTGTGGTCAATGACGTTATAAAGATCGTTGATGACTTTATCCGCAGATCCGACATCGGATGGTACAGAACCAATTTGATCTAGTGCTTGTTCTGTTATCTGTAACTGTTGATCCACTGTGATTTCTTTGTTGGACCATATGGTCCTATCTGTGATTGTTTCTGTTAAATTGTCTATGCAGTGATCATTGACACAAATAGGAAAACTTCTATATCGGCTGGTTTTTAGTGTGATGGTTCCGTGTTCGTGATCAAACACCATGACACAAAAATTGCCTGGTTGTTGGTCAATGCGATCCAACTGTGTAGCCAAAGCAAAATCGTTGGCATACCCTTTGTACAAATAGTTGCTCTGGTGGTGCCACCCGCTGTCGTAACTTACCACAAGATTCTGAAACTTCAATGAATTGACAAAGCGTGAGTCTGGTTTGTTTGATACGGAAAAGAACATTATTGTCCCAACAGTTGTTTAAGATGTTCAATATCAACTCGGCCAACGTCGTGTATGACACTGCCTTGCTTTTGATTAAATCGGTCAATCATGACAACAAAGTTGTCTAACATTTCATCCACAATGATTTGTCTGAATTCACCATAGAAGTGACGACGATTGTGTTTTAACACTGGCAACATTTCTTGATACATTGTGTCAAGCTCACTTGTGCTG
>Ga0187843_10000602_pt1 | contig 24738 bp, 20 predicted proteins | sample SpaLakP09_SKY_43_FD_134516 | JGI IMG/M metagenome (GOLD analysis project Ga0187843, IMG submission 134516) | Oligotrophic lake water microbial communities from Sparkling Lake, Wisconsin, USA - SP09_SKY_43 | ecosystem: Environmental > Aquatic > Freshwater > Lake | place: USA: Sparkling Lake...
GACGTGGGGCTCCAGCCTCACGAGGAGGAGGCACTGGCGCGCCTGTGGCCCGATGTCGCCCAACCCCTTGGTACCACAGCAAGCGCCACAGCCTCCAACCACGACGTCCACGCGCTTCCCTGAACCAAGGCACCACGCCTGTCGGTTCTCCCCGGGCTCTGAACTTGATCAATAGTTAGATCAACAGCTTAGTACGGCCTTGCTCGAGCACTTCCGTAGGGGGCGCTCGCTTAAGTCTGAACTTTTCCCTGCTTCCACCACTTAATTCTGAACGACCAGAAGCACCTGAGTCATGAACGCTCGCAAATCGATAGGTGTAGCGATGCGGAGCCCATTCCCAGCAAGCGAGATCATCAAGTTAAGGACGAAGGTACCTCGCAACTTGCTTATGCAACCCACAACTGCAGACCCAGACAGCCTGTATTTTTCAACAGTAACGGAATGAGGTAGCCAAGAAGGATGCCCATGCGTCCTCACCCAAACGATTGTCCTGCAACGTAAGCTACGACGAGCCTCGCTTGTGGCAATTGGAACCCCCGCATCCACCTCCAAAGCACTAGTGGACGCGTCGAAAGCCCGGGCAACACTTTGCGTAAGTCAGCGCAACCTCTTGCCTGAAGCCTTTAGGCCGATGATTGCCCCGAGTGCCGCCGAGGCCAGCCACGCACCCAAAAAAATTTGCGAGGCCAGAGGATCCCTGTCGAACAAGCTATCTCGCGGATCAAGGTTCAATGCCGCCCACGACAACAAGCAGCCCCACGCCAGCGCAGAGCCGGCCAGGATGCCAAGAACAGTGAAGAGAGCTCGCTTCATCAATCGATCGGGAAGAATCGAATCTTCCTCGCCTTTCGCAGGTCGGACCAGACACCGAACGGGATGACAATGCCAAAGCGTGCACGAAGCCCCGAGCCCGCAGCCGTCATCTTGCTGCCATTCCACAGGTCAATGTGATCACCGCCCGATCCAGCTGACGGGGCATAGTAGTCCTCAAAGCAAATGATGCCTGTACGGCCTGCCACCTTGTCATACCAGTCGGCACCCGTCACCTGCTCCGACTTCTTGCAGCCGACGAAGGGCTGCAACTCCAGCCAGTCGGCCAACTCCGCTGCCGACAAGATGTGATCAGCGTCCGGATGGATCCAGCATTTGCGCTTGGCAGGGTATGACTTGAAGGTCACGCCCGACTTCTTCAAAGCGTAGCTCACCCGGATGGCGCATTGATTGGCGAATAGCTTCTTGCCGTCCTTGTCTTTGGCATCGCACGGATCACTGCCCGGATAGTTCCGCCACAGATCCTCAAACCGGACAGCCTGCACGTTGACCTTGCAGATCGAGCCCTTTTGAGGATTGGTCTTGATCTTCGCGGTTTGTTTCAGCGCCGTGGTCATGCCTTCGCAATCTCCATTTCAACGATGGCCGCATCACCCCAGAAGGCTTCGTACTGTTGCTCGCTATCGGTGATGACACGGGGCAGTTGTCCCTGCTCATCCAGCCGCCCGGAGAAGGTCCGGCCATCTTGGGTTCGAATGAACCAGGGAACGCCGACCAGCGTAGCGGTGTCGCCATCCACGACAAGCTTGGTCTGTTCGTCAAACTCGAACGTGACCTTTTCTCTGACAGCGGGGCTTGAGAGGCCTGCGGCCATGGCCGCTGCCTTCTGCGCCTGGCTTGCCTCCGCCGGGTTGGAGGCGCCTCCATCAAGGGTGGTTGACACGTTCTGGCTGGCAATCAAGGTCGCACCACACGCACACTTGTCACCATGGCGTGCGGCAGGCATGCCATCAATGATCATGGTCGGATCGCCCGAGACGATCACGGTCGTGCCGTGCCCCTTCTTCGGGCAGGTTACTTGGTCGCCGACGCGGGCGATGCGTTTGCCGTGGGTGTCGGTCGTGCCGGACGCACCGACCACGACGCCGCCGTGATCGGTCGGATCGCCGATCACGATGAAGGGTCTGGGCATTGAACGATCCCTGTGCTTTGTACTGTCCAGCACTCTAGCAAAGCTTCAGGAGGCGTCCTCTGGGCGCAATCTGCCGCCCAAATCAACCGGGTCGTCCATGAACGCGTTCATCGCCTGGTGTGCCGACGGGGCATTGAGCGATGCGAGTTGTTCATCGATTCGCGCTCGCAACTCGGCCAGTTTCTCAGCCTCGGGCACCTTCTTGCGCTGGTCAGTGCTCACATCAAGCTCGTGAACCTCTGGTGCGGAATTGCTAGATTTTTTCATCGCGAAGTCTTCTGAAAAGTCGGGGTTTACTCAAATCCAGGGAGACTCCTTCAGAGCCTGATGCGCAGACTTGGCGCTTCAGATAGCCCCAAACTCAAGTCCGTCGATTCCTGACGATCACCTTCAAATCGCCTCCATCCGGCTGACGAATGATGAGCGTCCCGTCTGCTTGCTCGCTTCGGCTGGCAACGTTGAGCAAGGCAATGGCCTTGCGAAGAACCGCTGCCTTCGAGCTGGACCGATAGTGGCGTCTCAATTCCTCCAAGGTTTGGTCAGTCTTGGAATCCACGCTGAAACTGGTAACGGTCATTGGGCATCCCTTTGATAGACCGGAATCTATACAGAGGTCGGAAAGTGGTCAACCAATATGGACGGCGCCTACGGAACCATTCCAATGCCCGAGCTGATCCTCAGCACCTCGCGCAACCAAGGCGCCATCGGGCGCTCCTCGTTCAGCATGGCCATGATCCGCGCCTCGATCTCCCGGCTGTGGTTGACGCTCTGTGCGGCATCCAGGGCAAATCGGTGCGCGTCCTGTGCATCCATGGCGGTCAGGTCGTAGCCGTGCCCCAGAGAGATCCAGTGCAACGAGGCCAGGGCTACTTCGACTGCAAATGCCGGCTGGCTGACCAGGTGGTCGCGGGTCGCCCGAGTGAGCGTCTTCGGGTCACACGGTGAGTGCCACGCCAGTTCAGTGGCCAGTCCGAACAGCTTGACCGACTTGGCGGTGGCAAACCATTTGCCTTCGTCGCCAGGCGTTGCCTTGATCAGATCGCTGAACAACTGATCAGGGGCGATCTCCGGATACTTCTTTGCAATGGCCCGGAAAGTGGCCAGGCGAGAGTTGGCCTGGTTCGCATCGATGGCGTATCGCTGATACGCCTCCGCACGGCGGCCCGCCTCCAGGAGCGCGTCTTCTGCAAATGCCGCGAGTGCGGCACGGGGCGCATCCCCGCCTTTCTGTCCAGCCATGTACGCGATGGCTTCATCGACCTGACCGCGCGCCAAGAACACCCGGCCACCCCACACCCGGTAAGGCCAGATCGGATCACGGTCACCATCAAGCAATCCAAGCAGCTCATCGTGGCGGCCCGCCTTGAACATGGCGCTGTAGCACACACCTGCTCCGGACATCCATGCAAAGACGCCGCGTTTGCGTTCCTCCTGCACGCGCCTCAACATGGGCGCCAAGTCGTCCGCCCATCGCGATGCACGTTCAGCCGTGACGCAAAGGTCACCCCAGTGGTCTCCCAGGGATTCGATGTACGGTGGGTCGTCGTCTTGTATGGCGGTGAACAGGCGATCCAGCCACTTGCTGCGGACTTTGTCAGAGACATCCGCCTCTGCAATGATTGGTACCAAGGTCTGAACGGCCCCATACGATGCATTGCCCAGCGCGCCTGAGGAGCTGTCAACGTGGGAAAGCGCGGGCGAAAGCTTCTCCAGCAGCAAAACAGCGCCTTCAGCCGCTGAGGCTGGGTCGTGCCGTGCGACGACCCGGATCTCAGACAGCGCCTCGTCGATGCGACTGATCGCCAGCTTGGATCCTGCCCAGCCAAAGGCGGCTCGTCGGAAGCGGGCGCGAAACGCCCATTCAGTGGCGGGTAGTTTTGCTTTCGTGGCCATGATTTAGCTGTGACCCTTCCCGCCGGTGATCCGGTTGAAGGGGGCATCCGAGACGTACCGTGATGGCGGTATTGTCCGGGCTATTCCCATTGCGGATAGCCCGCCAGTCGGCTGAAGGCAGCCAAGGCGCGCGCAGATCACCGCGCTGCCCGCGACTTCCGTCGCCCGCCAGCCTGTTCCGCCAGAAGCTCAGCCGCTGTAAGGCTCGCATCCAAATCCTTGGCAAACGCGTCCAAGGGGATATCAAGAGCACGCAGCCACTGGCGCAGTTCGAGCACATCCAAACGCCGAACGCCTCGTTCCACCTTGCTGATGTCACTCTGGCTCATACCGATTCGCTCACAGAGCATCTCCTGCGTGATGCCCTGACCCGTCCTTGCCTGCTTGAGCAAGGAAAGGAAGATCTGGTGCGGAGCTGAATTGAGCGTCTTTTGCATGGGCCACTGATGAATGGCCCGAGCTTCAATTCGAAGTTAGACTATGCGAAATTCGACTATTTGTGGCCGCCCTTGGTCAAACTTTCGTGCCGAAGAGGGAGCGGCTGATTTCAGGATCAAGCAAGGGGGAAGGTGTGCATATCCGAGTCGCCATCATCGCTGTCATGGGTCTTTCCATGGGGACGGGTGCTTCTGCTGAGGCACAGAAGTCGGATACCGGTGCCTTTGAAGCGGTCAGGCAGGCGTTTCAGGCGCTGGCCAAGCAAGGGGTGACCTCGGAGGACTCACCGATCTCCGTGGTGGTTCCGGATGCGACGTATGTGGGTGACCCGAAAACCAGCATTCCCTTCGTCGAGAGAGTCCGGACGCAGGGTGGCTTGATGGTCAGGACCCGTCTCCCGGTGACGGGGCAGCCGGAGAGGCCTCAAAAGGATGTCGCTGAAATCACCGCGCGGATCAAGGATGCTTGCGCCTCAGGAGAGGGCGCGCTGGAACGTCGCGACATTGCTGCGGAGCGGCGTTCCCCACGCACGCCCATCGTTGTCCGTGGCACCGATGTTTTGAGCCGCGAAGGCTTGATTGGGCAGCTCTGGTGCCGCGCGCCATCCGGCGCTTCCTTGTTCATGGTGGAGGTGAGGCCAGCCAGCGAGGCGTGGTCACCACCGATCACCTTGGGATGGCATTGGAACATTGGCTTCGATCTGGTCTCCCCTGTCGAGCTGGAAAAGCACAAGGTGAACAGACTTGAGTATGAGAAGGCTGTGGCAGCGCTCCGCGCCAATCTCAAAGTCGGCGCCCAGGTCCAGATCCGGACTTCTGACTTGGCAGACCAGTTGACCAGCGAGTGGCGCGAGCGGCACAGGTACTCTGTGGGCAACATGTGCGCCATGGTGATCGATGTGAAGAGCCCCATTGCGCAGGTACAGATTCGGAGCACGCAGTTGGCCGTCGAGATTCAGAACCTGTTTCCTCAGGGCAGCAAGAAGGATCTGTCGGAAGTGTTCCCGTCAGACCGAGACCAGCCTCAAACGTGGTGTGCCAAGTGAGTCATGAAGAAGCCGAGATCCAATCCTGTCTACTCAGTCCGCATCGGTCGACGAGGGCGGGTCACACTGCCGATAGGCGTTTCTGATGCGCGAATTGGGCAGCGACTGTATTGGCATGTTGACGTCGGTCGAGTGATCGCTGATGTGAAGCCAGGCAGGTTCCGGGCGCCAAAGTACGTGACGACCCGAGTGAAACGGGGTATCGCCGTTCGGCGACCGGCTTGGCGTCTGACCTAGCCAGACCGACGCTGCGGGCCAATGCGCCGAGTCAGGGCATCACTTGTGCCGCATGGCTGCTCCCATGGCCAACTTCAGCGTAGGCGGAACGATGCGAGCCGAAGCTGGCGCGCTCCCAATTGCCAGTACGTGATCCATTACTCGCAGACTTTGAGCCCCTAGTTGCGCAAACTCACGGTCTTGCCGTCGACCAGAAGTTGCTTTTTGCTTTGCTTCGTTGATGTTCATCGAACGCCTGGCCTCATGCCAACCGAGAGGCACGCCCGAACCGGACTGTGCTCGTGATAAGTTACAAATAGGGAAGAAGACGAAATCAAGAGGAATTCAGGATGAAGGAAATCACAGGCAGGGCCTTTGCAGAGCGTTTTGCGCTGAACCCGCTAGGCTTTGCGTGGTTGCTCGGCGCCGGGGCTTCGGCCACAGCAGGCATTCCGACGGGCTATCAAATGATCCAGGAGTTCCGTACGCGCCTTTTCGCTTCGGAAACCGGCATCAGTTTGCGAGAAGTCGACCCGGCGGATCCTGTCTGGCAATCGCGCATCGACCTGCACCATGAAAGGAAGGGAATTCTTCCCCAAAAAGGATCCCCCTCGGAATACAGCCGGGCATTCGAAGCGCTTTACCCCACCCCTGAAGATCGGCGGCTATTCATCAGGAATCAGGTCACCAAGGGAAGCCCATCACTCGGCCACAAGGTCTTGGGCTCACTCCTTGCAGCCCGGAAAACCCCCTGCGTGTTCACCACAAACTTTGATTCGCTCATCGAAAGTGCTGCAACCATTGCATCGCAGATGCTCCCCGCCAGTGAACGCGGTACGGCAACCCTCGCCGCGATCGACAACGCGGCTCGCGCCGAAACCTGCCTGCGCGAAAGCGAGTGGCCACTGATTGCAAAGCTGCACGGCGACTACCAATCGGTTGAACTCAAGAATACCGATCAGGAGCTGGCACAGCAGGACGCACAGCTGCGCCTGGTGCTGACCCAATCGCTGCAGCGCTTCGGACTGATTGTGGTCGGGTACAGTGGACGCGATGATTCTGTTATGCAGGCATTGAACGCAGTCCTTCGATCCCCCGTTCGCTATCCCAAGGGCATTTACTGGCTGTGCCCTAACGCCCAGAGCTTGCTCCCAGCGGTCCGGGAACTCCTTGAACAAGCCGAAATGGCACAGGTGGATGTGCATCTCGTCAGGGGCACCACCTTCGATGAGCTTTGCGGAGACATCGCAGACGTGACGGACCTTCCGGCCTCGCTGGTCACACATGTGTTCGGCGACCGCAGCACCGCCGCTGTCGCGCAGGTACCGCTGCAGCGACAGGCGGTCTTGAAAGCGCCCGTGCTAAGACTATCGGCCATTCCGCTTATTGTGATGCCCAGGTCTGCCCGCAAGATTAGCCTGAGCTCGAACGCGGGCATCGCCGATGTTCGCGCCTTGCTCAAGCAGAACGATGTAAGAGCCACAGTTGGCCATGCGGGAGGCCCCGGCGTTCTGGCAGCATTCGGACCAGACGCGCTACTGGAAAAGGCGCTGGCGCCCCTTGGAGCAAAGTTGGCGGGTGAGGTCGCACTGGACATCGCCAAGGACTCCTGGGCCAAAGGCGTGATCTATGACGCACTCGTTCGCGCGCTCTGCAAGGACCTGCCGCTGTTCGCCCGCTTGGACGGCCGTGGCCACAGCCTATCGGTATCACGGCCGAACGGCGAGCTCACGAGGGAGCGGGCCGAGGCTAGGCGAGCCCTGTTGTCGCGCCTGAAGACAGCATATGGCGCCGAATTGACGGGCCCGGTGCCTGGCACTTCCGGAAAGTACTCCGAAGGCCTGTCCATCCGCCTAGAGCAGGCTGATGAGCGCTGGTGGGCGGTGTTTGAGCCTGCGACCTTCATTGATCTCGACCGCCGCACACCTGATGCCGATCCCCTGCAAACGACCGCCGAATGGCGCAAGGCCGAGGATTGGCGAAGGGAACGCTGGGTACAGAAATACAACCACCGCTGGTCCGCGATTCTGGACGCATGGGTGGAGTTGCTAACCCATGCCAAAGGTTCCCGTCGCAGTGCCTACACCTTGGACCAGGAGGCAGGAGTCGATGCGATGTTCGAGCTGGGCGCAAAAACCGCGCGCAGCAGGCCGGCGCACGACCACGACGTTTTTCATGTGGAGAGGAACCAACGATGAATATCGAGAAGTCCCTCCCTATTTACTTGCCTGCCTTCACGCTGCTGGATGAGCCCGAACTGGCGTACGCATCTGGAGACCCCAAGGCCAGACATCGGCACCCACTGCTGGGGCTGTCACGGTTCGGCGCGTTCGACCAAGCATCGTACCGGCACTACAGCCAGGACCTGCGCGTAGCGTACGTAGGGCCCAGGTCGGGAGCTGCGCTGGTGCGCGACATGCGAGAGAGCCTACGTGGACCACAGCGCAACACCGACAACAATAGCTACGCACAGGCCTATCCGGGATTTGAGAACTTGTTCGGGGTGGACTTGCTCAGTGCTGACAAGCAGGCCCATGTCGTGTGGCCCGAGGAACTGCACGACCTCGGTCAAGGCCACACAGTGAGCGAGCGGGTACGCGCAGCACTTCATCACGCGCTTAGGCGCCTTGAGGCGGCTCGCGCCCAGTTTGACGTGGCGCTGGTGTACTTTCCAGACCGGTGGCTTCCCCACCTTCGAACCAAGGAGTTCGATGCGCACGACGAACTCAAGGCACTGGGAGCTCAGTTGGGCATTCCGACCCAGGTCATCAACGACAAGTCGCTGAAGTTCGGCAACTTGGGGGCACGCGCGTGGCGTATGTCCGTGGCGTTGTATGCCAAGGCCGGAGGAACGCCCTGGAAGCTGGCACCGATAGCCGGCATTCCCGAGGACACGGCTTACATCGGCCTGGCCTATGCCATCCGTCGATCCTCGGACGAAGCCCACTATGTGACTTGCTGCTCGCAGGTCTTCGACATGGAAGGCGGCGGCATGCAGTTCGTCGCATTCGAGGCGAATGATGCCATTGCAGACGAAGCTGAGGCACGGCGCAACCCCTTTTTGTCGCAAGCTGACATGCGGGCGGTCCTCACGCGCAGCGTCCGGCTCTACCTCGAAGGTCATGCTGGCCGCGTCCCGCGCCGCCTAGTGATCCACAAGACCACCGCCTTCACAGAAAGCGAACTCAAGGGGGTACAGGACGCGACGCAGTCGATCCCGGAGGTCGAATGCATTGAGATCGGATCGAGTTCGGCATGGCGAGGCGTCTGGATGGTCGAGGCGACAGGCAAGCAACCCAGCATCCAGCCAGCGCGCTTCCCTGTTCCGCGCGGTATCCTGGTAATGACTTCAGGTAACTCGGCGCTTCTATGGCTCGCTGGCAACGCACCATCGGCTGTTGGTGGAAGGGACTACTTTCAAGGCGGCAAGAGCATCCCAAAGCCCATTGTTCTTCGACGTCACATGGGGCGCGGCCCCTTCGAACTCCTGGCTTCCGAAGCCATGGCTCTCGCCAAGATGGACTGGAACAACGATGCGCTTTACGACCCCTTGCCAGTGACGATCATGTACTCGCAGCGGCTGTCCCGCACCATCTCGAACGTACCGAGCCTGCCCGCGCAAAGCTACCCCTATCGACTATTTATGTAGAGTGAAATAGTTGCGTAAAGCCCACCGCTGTGCAGGCGTTCGAGTCGATCGCTGCTCAAGTCAACCGCATTCGACTGACCAACTGGTCCCTGACCTGCTCACTCAGTCGATAGCGCGCTACAGGAGCAGGTTGATGCTTTATCTCCGGGAACTTGCCAACCAGCTCGGCACGAGAAAACGTTGGGGCCTGCCCTGCCTTTGAGCTTCGGACCGAAGGACTCGGTTGCGCTGCCGCAGAGTTCCGTTTGGGCTTGCCCTCAGCTATCGGCAATGGGGGCGCCGCAGATAGTAGTTCGTTAGATCCAGTCATGTTTCACGTCCCCGCCTTCCAATAATCCCCTAGCTCCTCCCCTTAATCCAGGACACGGTCCAAGGATTAACTCCAGATCACGAATGCATCGCGCGCCATACGGCCCCAACCACCACGCAACCCAAAGGAGAATGCAACCCCTCGCCGTGATCAAAAGAATCGCGGTGAATTGCTCGATGGACATGCGAGTACCCAGTTGAAATGCAGTGCTGAGTGACACAAAAAGAAATGTGAGGCCGAGCAAGACGGGAACTAGCAACAGCCAAATCACCCATGGGTGAGGACGAGCGTAGTGAAGCTCTCCATGCGCGGGACGTCCCGTTGCACACAATCGCCACACCCGCTTCATGAACCAATTGGATGTTTGGCGATTCAGGCCACCCCACCACACGTACGGAGACGATAACAATCTCTTGAGCCTGGCTTCACCACCATCTTGTTTGCCAGACACATCCCGCAGTCGTCTGAACCAACTTGAGTTCACATCCACGCCGAAATTCGCTAACACCAGCAGCCGCGTCACCTGCAACAGGTCAATGCCATCTGGGGCGAAGTCTTCTGTCCTCAACAACTGATGACGAACCTTGCGCAACTGAAAGCAACACCAGGGTCGTGCCAACCACGCATCTAAACCGGGCTTGAAATGTCGGGCTAGCGTCAGAGACCAGTCGCTACGGGCAACATTCGCGTCAAGATTTGCGAGGAGCTCCTCAAATGATTCGCCCCCCTCGTGATTTCTTGCAGCCATCAATGCTGTGATCAGAGAAGCCTTTAGCGAGGCAAGATCTTGATCGCTGTCGTCCGACACGTTAGTCACCTCATCAGATGTCAGCCAACGCGCGCTGTACAGCCTCTTGCAGCACCTGAACTTCAGGGGCCTGTTCATCAGCGGCTTCACTCAATCTAGTGAACACGTACCAAGCCACCTCCATCGCTTTCTCATCGGCCAGCTTGATTGATCTGATGCGGCCTTCGCGCTGTACCCATGCGTACACAGCTGCAAATTGAGATCGTGCGAGCTTGGTGGAAAGCGATCTAGTCCCAAAAGCGATGTACTGCGCGTCAACCCCTGAGTGCTCCAGGTGCTGGAGCAAATCAGCCGTTGGAGACGTTTTACCTGCCTCGTACTTCAAGACGGACAACTTCGTGACGCCAAGGCGCGCTGCAAAGGCGACCTGACTTTCACCAAGGCCTTCACGTACGCGCCGCAAGCGCCGCCCAAGTGCTTCGCGCCAACCAGCAAGCCCGTCTACATCAGGAGAAATTTGATCCTCTTTGTGCATGGTCCGCATGATACATCATGGTATTTTTTTGTATACTTTGATCAACTTCACAAAAGACCCAATGCGCCCCATCGATGCCGCTGCGCTGGAAGCCCGCCGCGCTTTGTTCATAGAGCGCGGCGAAACCGTGGTCGAGTGGGCAAAAGTGCATGGATTTGAGCCGCAGCTCGTTTACGCGGTGCTAGCCGGTCGATTGGCCGCACGACGAGGCCAAGCACATCACATCGCCGTGGCGCTTGGGTTGAAGCCCGCCCCCGGCAACCTTTCATCTCAACCAACGACGTCCCGTCGCCCATTGCCCTGCGAGGAAAAACAATGAACTAAAAAAAAACGCCGACCATTCTTTCGAACGACCGGCGCTTTCCGCTGAGTTGTATACCCAACGGTCTAGGCAACCAAAGTATGCATCTCCGTGGATCGCCTGTCAAGGCGGAGCTTTGCCAGAAATCGGCAGAGCTCCCGTTTCCCCATGGAGAAATGCATGATCCCATCCAACCGAAAAGTCGTAACGCGGTCGCCCGGCCGTACCGTCTACACGTTGAACTTGCCCGGGCTGCTACCGCACCCCGTAGAGGCCGAGTCCTCACTCGAGGTGGACGCCATCCACCGGCTAGCGCTTTTCCCCTGGACGTTAGCTATCGAGCATCAACCCTTCGCGATACCGCTGGGGGATGGCACTTACACGCCGGACTTCTTGGTCAGCACGACCAAACGCCGCGCGGTGGTCGAAGTGAAGCTACACCGCAAGGTGCACGAGTACCTCGAAATTTTTCAGCAGGCTTCGGCCTACTTGGCTGAGCACGGCTTCGACTTCATTGTGGTGACCGAGAAGTCCCTGCGAAGTGGTGGCCTTCACAGGCGGGCACTCGAGCTGACGCGGTACTCAAAAGCAGTGTGGCCAGCCGAAATGAGCAACCGGGTGCTCGATCTCCTTGCCATGAACCCAGACGGCCTGACGATCAACGTGCTTGCAAACAAAGTAGCCGTCCCAACGCAACTGATCTATCACCTTATCTCCAGACGCCTCGTCACTACAGGCCCTGACCTGCTTCTTGATGAAGGCGCTCAAGTGTTTGCCGTTCAACACTATCTGGAGACTGAAAATGAAGATCATCTTTCAAGCTGGACTCATGCTACGTCATGGACAGCGCACCATTGAACTCGTCAGGCAACTCGACGGCGAAAACTTCCAGTTTGAAGACACTCTCACGAGGCATCCACTGGTTCAGGACAGACTCACTGTCCTTAAGAAGATTTGGGACAAAACTTATCAGGTGGTTCTATCGCAAGGCACGGCGATATCAAGTACTGCGGCGAGACAGGAACACACACCGTCGGTGGAACTGGATCTAAGTTCCCTCGATTCCCGCACGCTGCAAGAAATTGAGCGGCGGCTTGCTTACGTCAACGGATTGCAAAAAGCGCATGTCTCCCGAGGTCAAAGAAGTCGCGTTGCTGGCGTCGTCAAATCGATTGCGAAGAGAATCAAAGACCGGAAGCCTCCCTCAGCGAGCACGGTCATGGAGTGGGCACGCAAATACCAGCTGGGTCAGTGCTGCCCACTTTCTCTGCTAAACGGCAATCATTTTCGCAGGCGAGCGCGGCGCATCGACGACATTGTCGAGGACTTGATCCAAGACGCCATCAAGACCGTCTACCTGACCACGAAGCGCCACACACTTCAGCACACACTGGACCGCATCCGCGCAGATGCCAAAAAGCTGGTTGAGGCTGGAAAACTTGACCAGGCCAAGGCGAAGGTAAGCATGGCAACGCTGTGCCGCAGGGTGGCAGAGATTGATCTGTACCGCCGGATAGCCGCCCGAGAAGGGGTTGCACGCGCCCGCTACGTCTGCCGAACTGCGATGAATGCGGAGCAGGCTCTCTATCCTCTCGCCAAGGTAGAAGTCGATCACACCGTACTCAACTGGGTGGTCATCTGTGACCGAACTGGTCTACCCTTGGGTCGGCCACTGTTAACGGTCGCCATCGATGCCTTCAGTGGCTACATTCTTGGCTTTTATTTGTCGTTCTATGGGCCTGGCGTCACCAGCGTGAGCGGCGTATTGCGCAACGCCATACTGCCAAAGTCGGACTTCACCGCTGGTATGGAGCTCACGCGACCTTGGATCGCTGCCGGCATACCCGACTTGCTCGTTCTTGACAACGGGCTCGAGTTCCATGCCCGCACCTTCAAACTCATCGCATGGCAGCTGGGCATGAATCTGATGCACTGCCGCGTGCGCACACCCTGGCTTAAACCGCGCGTTGAACGATTTTTCGGTACGCTGAACTTCTTGACACTTGACCGAGGGCGCGTCTACAAGCGCGTCCCCAATGTTCTCAACGTAGATCCGAAAAAGGATGCCGCCATACTCTTCTCCAACTTGGTCAAGGGGCTGATCATGTTCTGCGCGGACGTTCACCCGCTGCAGATCAATGACCGCAAGCTGGCACGGCCAATCGATCTGATGGAGGAAGGGCTTGCCAGTTGTCCGCCGGTAGCCTACCCAGGTGACCTGGAGTCGCTGCGCATGACCTCAGCGCTTAGCAAAGAGCTCACATGCGGCCCTGGCGGAATCGAGCTCCTTGGGATCCCATTCGGTGGGCCTGAACTCCTGCCCATGCGCAAACAGCATGGCGAGCGGTTCAAAACAACAATCAAGTGGGATCCTGATGAAATCAATGCCATTTGGATCCAAGACCCCAGCTCCAAGGTTTGGGTTGAAAGCCCGTCCAGATGGCCACACTACACCAGCGGGCTGAGTTGGAATCAGCACCAAATCATCCGCAAGTTTGCTCGCGAGGAGTTGAAGGCTAAAGGTGCCTACGAAGAGCTGGCCGCAGCGCGTCTTCGCCTCCATGACTTCTGGATGGACACGACATCCAAGCGGAGTAGTGCTGACGTCAAACTGGCTGCCAGGTTCGGCGGCGCGACCTCCGCTCGCGTCATGGCCGGCAACACAGAAGTGCCACGCCTCATTGGTCAAGCACCCGTTGCCGACGTCGAAATTGTGGCACCGGCTCCCAAGGAGATCCCTTCGTTCGACGCGTTCGTCATGGGCTAGCGCAAGGCAGCCCCATACATCCTTGGTGCGGCCGATGTGCCGCCAAGGTGCCATGCACACACACAAAGTCGAATATGAAACTCTATACCCCGGAAGCACCAGATGACGACGAAGTCGAAGATCGCAAAGTCGCACAGCGCCGCCTTTCGACCTACTCCACACAGGCACTTATAGTCGCGGCAAAGTGCGAGCAGATCCACATTCTGTACCCCGACTTCAAGCAGGCGTTGGACATCAGCGACCGGCTCTATCAGTTGGCAGGCCACCTTACCACCCCGCAAGGTGCCCTGATATCAGGCCCACCAGGATCCGCAAAGACAACTGTCGCCAACTATTTCATTCGCTCGCTCCCCAAGAGTTCGCTGTTCGACAAGAACTTCGGGGTGCTGCTCGTACGACTTCGCGCGAATCCTAGTCCTGGCCTCATCGTTTCACTGCTGCTCCACGCGGTGCAGTATCCATTCACCCAAGTTCGACTAGGCCGTGTGTACAGCATGCGCGACATCGCTTTCGACGCACTGAAACAAAAAGGGACTCGGCTCATCTTTGTCGACCAAGCACACTGCCTCGCACACCAAACTCGCACAAGAAAGCCTGAGCAAATTGAAACAGCTGCATCCGACATCCTGTCTGAGTTGATGGATGCCACTGGCATCGCGCTGGTTTTCCTAGCCGATCAGTCCTTCAGTGGCTTGGAGGCGGTAGACAAGGCATTGGCAGACCGGATCTCAGTTCGACATCAAATGCGGCATTTTTCAAATGACCCTTGGTGGCTCGCGTTCCTCCATGCCTTCGCGGAAAGCTTTAAGGACGTTGATTTGACTATGCTCTGCCAGACAGCGATCGCGAATCAGACATATACCGCGACCAATGGCAACCTGCGCTCCTTCAGGCGCTTGATCACGGAAGCCATCCTCGTAACAGTGGACGCTGGGGCGACTGTGCTCACGCGGGAACACCTGACACTTGCTTACGACCGAATCGCTGGCCCCAATGCAGCTCGCATCAACCCCTATGCGCCCTGAAATTCATCAACGGCTGCCACTTCCGATCGAGGTTTCTGACGATGAGTCTGGGTATGGTGCCATCTTGCGGGTCGCGGCAAGAAATGGTCTGCAGGCATCAATGCTCATTCGGCTCTGTGGCTCAAAAGGCTTGCACACGGTCAATACAAATCAAGCCAAGGCGCTGGCATGGATGTCCAATTTTGACCCCGAGTGGCTGCGAGATCGGCTGCCGATCGAGCGAAGAGACGAGGACCAGGTGGTCTTTCATCTTGTGGGTCAAGTCTTCTCATCTGTCAGCCTCAAACCAGCCTTCAGCGCATGCATTTGCCCGGCTTGCCTGAGAGAAACTGGGCGATGCTCGATAGCCTGGATGCTCAGTGCTTACTGCTGCTGCCCATCCCATCAATCGATCATGGTGGACAAATGTGGCCGATGCAATCGACGCATCACATGGGACAGACCAGATGCATCAACGTGCCCATGTGGTTGGTCTCTCCTCGGCACCGTTGCGAACCCGTGCACTGATCCTCGCATACTGAATTGGTGCACATGGGTGAAAGCTCGTTTGTCCAACCAAACCTTAGGCGGCAAAGGACGTGAACACCTGCCGTTGACGCTAGATGCGTTGAGCATTGACGGCGCTTTTCGCGTGCTTCACGCGTTTGGCGTTCTTGAAGATCAACAGCAGAACGTTGATCTTCGGAGACGCTGGGGACCAGATGAGTTGGCACCGATCCTCACAAGGGGGATGGCGCGGCTTCAAGCCTTCGAACGTAACGATCGACTGCGCCCTTCAAGCTGGAACCTGATTCACATGCCAGCCTTGGAATCATTGGCACGGCGCAGTGCCATAGAAGCGGATCACCTGTGTGCATCATCCTTGTTGGCATGCTGGCATTCAACCCGCTTTCACAAAGAAGACATGCGTGGTCGCTTTATTCGCGGCCAGGGCTCGCTGTTCTGATGACATATGCCTCAATCATTATTCAATGTCCCACGGCCAGAGCCATACGAAGCCATGTCAAGCTGGCTGTCACGTCTCGCACTTTCGCAGGGCTCAGAGTTGTCTGAAGTTGTGCGCTTTCTGGGTCTCAGCACGGGACAAGACATTGACGTGCAGGCGACGGGCCAATCTATTCGAAATGTTCGCTCAGCCTGTGGATTGGGCGACGAAGCGTTCCACATCGCCGAGAGGGTCATGACGCACTTGGCATTGGTTTCTAGTTCGGGCTATCTGATATCAAACGGTAGGCGGGCCAGATTTCGCTTCTGTCCCCTTTGCCTTCGAGATGCACACACTCCGCACTATCCAATCCATTGGCGCTTCATAGCATGGAGGGTGTGCCCCCTGCATGAGTGCGTCATGGAAGACCATTGCCCTCAGTGCAAATCGCCAATTGCTATGCCATCGAACCTTTACAGGGCAGGCCCCAAAAGACAGGGGGTCGGCACGCTTGACAGATGCTTGACCTGCACCACGAAGCTGAGCATCGTCGTACCAGTTCTCATCACTGGAGGCCATGCTGGCGGCTTAAGCGAGTGGGATCTCAGGCTGATTGCGAATGGACGGGCTTTGCTAGCGACGCTTTACCAAGGAGCCTTTCGGATCGCCGGGGATACACGAAAGTACAGCGTTGCGGGCGTCGACCGCATTCGGCGACATGGAGGAATTTCTTCAAAGCTCTCCTGGCTTTCTCCTGACGACTTCAGAGCTACATCTGTTTGACTGCCAACCAAGCGCGCAGGGAAGAAAGCGGTGGCCACGAAGTACGGGCGACTCGACTTGATCCGATGAGCGGCTCCGCCCCATTTGGTCTTTCAGATCATTAACAGGTTCCCAGCCAAGCTGGGAACCATCCTTCTAAAGAGATGGGCTTACTTCGCAGGGGCAAAGACCTGGGTGGCCAACTCATGCCCACACACTGGGACAGCGAATTCAGCGATCCGCCTACCCACTTCACTGGCATCAGTTGAAGTTGGGAAGAAGTTTGCTGGTGTTCTGGAGATTCTTGGATCGATGCCCCAGTAAGAGAAGCCTTGATCGAGCCAGATCACAAAGGTCGATTGATCGCTGAAAAGCACGGTCAGTCTCCGTCCATGGATCAACTTGTACTTGGGCAAGGTTTCAATCTCCACGCTTATGCCAGCAAATGCGAATCCCTCCCGAGCTGCGGCAGCTCGAACTTCATCTTTAGGCCAATCCGATCCCCAACGATCTCCCCAGGTTGAAGTCCTGGTCGTCCCCTCAATGGAAGCAGTCCGGATCTGTATGGATGCAGCCTCGCCCCAACAGTCTGCGCGATCACAAGCTCCCTTCAACGCCGAGACTACTTCGAGCAGTAGCCCCATGCTCACCGGCGTCGCGAGATATCGATCTTCGTAACGCACACCCACAACCGCCGTCCCTGTAGGGACAATGCTCTCAGGCGTATCAAATTCAAGAAGAGACCAGAACCGACGACCAAAGCCCGCGCCAGGTCCATCGAGCTCAGATGTCACTGATATCACCTTGATGCCTACCGGGACGTCTGTGGCTACGTCAATATGGAGCGGCTGAACATTGGGCTTTGCTGATTCCCCACAAAGCAGCGGCCTTGGCCCGATCGCCCCCCAATTTGCATCTGGCAACGAATTGTCCTGGCCGCAAACGCCCCAAGAGAGTGTTGATCCGTCTAGCCTTTCGACAGTGGCTAAACACACGCTATCACTTGAGCTCGACGGTGGTGAACCCTTCATGAGTCGTACTGAAAACATGTCCGCGAGCCCGACTAGCCAAGACTGAACATCACGGTCAGCTTGGTTGACATCACCGGTGACAACAACCGCTTGTATGGTGATATCTGACTTTGCTGAAAGTCGATGCAGTAGCGATTTCATCGGCGAGACTGGTAAGTCCCATTCCTCTGTTCTGCCGTGCAGGTAGATCGTCAGTGATTTGGCTGTTGAAGAGTTCACTTCACGAGTGATCGCCTCTGCCAACGGCTGAAACTCAGCCTTTGTGGATGCTCCGAAGATGCGCTCCTCTTCTGGAACCACCAGTTGATCCAGCCATTCATCTGATAAGAACTCTAGCGCTCGAACGCGATCAAGGTCTTGTGCCCTGAAACGAGTGTCGAAGGTGAGCAAACAAGCTTGGCAAGCGCTGTCACAGCCATGAGTGCATCTCAAGTATCCCTGCGCTCGCCTGAGGAGATCAGGTAGTGCGGACGCCACCAAAGATGAGTAGCCTGCGGAACGAATGTCGTACAGCTGCAAGATTCGAGAACGTCGGCCTTGCTCATCCCGAACCTCCTTCGTGTCACAACCCAGCTCGGTCTCGTTGACCCCAAGGTGTGCGGCGATGGCTCTCCGCAGCGCCACGGCGAGCGTGTAGCCAACAATTCGATCAGGCGCAGATGCGCCATCCTTGCCATGCAGAGCCAGCTCAAGGACATCGGTGACGTACTCGCGTCCGAAGTGGACGTTACTCTTGATCTTGAAAGGTAAATGGCTACCAGAGCATTCAGAGTCTTCGCCTCCTTGCCTACCTCTCAGTCGCTTATGAGGGCGGGTGAACACTTCAGGCAGGCCGTGTGCGTCGTCGCCATGGCCCATCGGGGCAGAACGACCACATTCAAGACACACTGCATATCCGTTGCCAGAAGCACCGCCAGAATGGTGAAAGACAGAACCAGTTGCGGTCGCGCGGAAACGGCCCAGTTGCTCATTCGCCAGTGGCATCCAGTCACCGTCGCCGCTGATCCATGGTGACTCAACAGGAACATACCGTTGGTATGTGATGTCGTTGTGTGTCTTACCGAACAGGTCAACACTGAAACCCGCAGGAATCAGGAATTCTTTGACGTTACCGACATCAAGGTCGGATCCGCATTCCGGACAGGCCAAATGAAAGCTTGCTGTTCCCTGGGTTCCACTCGCCCCGCAATGACGGCAGCGCCAAGCTCGACGAATGTTCTGAATCTCTGAGACGTCAGCAACTGTTGCGGGCACATGCCAATTCAAAGTGATACCGGCTGACTCGTACACCAAACCGTCAATCACTACGGAAGCACCAGGCGCATACTCACGCAAAGCAGTGACCGTATCCCGGCTTGGTAGCTCACGTCGCTGATAGGCGTTGTCCTCGCGAGTCGACTCAGCTCGATCACGACTGCGCGCCAACTCCAGTGAGTCCGCGTTCATGGTCTCAAAGGTCGTGATGTCCGTGGGGAAACCATAGCCCGGCAGCACCCCCGAGCTTGCCAGCTCCCTCAAGAGATATTCAGCTGTCAGGCGTGTACGTTGTATTTGTAACGCTTTGAGCGGCACCTTGTCATCAGGTGAGCGGCCAGACAACTCATCACGCTTTTTGTCGATGGCATCAAGCTCTAGGCGCCAGCTTTCTGCATGCTCCCTAACCATCTTGCCGGCGGCTGAGACCAAGCTAGAAACAGAAACACGCCCATCAAAAACCGTTCGCCGGATGAGGCGTTGTATGCCCAGACTGATGTCTGGCCAGCTGGCGTCTTGAAAGCAGTCGCACCAAGCCTCGAACTTCTCCACCCTGCTGCTGCCCAGTGGCAACATCCACCACTCCATCGTCAGCTTTTCAAGCTTTCCTCTTTGGCTCTGCTCTTTCAGGAAGTGAGCCAACAGCATTGAGTTGATGTGACGCTGCACCAGCAAAGGGCTTGAAAGCGATATGCCGGGTGTCGGGATGATGGTCGTGAAAGGCCACCGTGTGTTCTTGAAGACGTGCTGGTCATGCGGGTTGTTTTTGCAGACAGTCAATGCGACGGATCGGGTCTCCCTACGTCGACCTGCTCGCCCTGCGCGTTGCAGGTAGTTGGCGGGATGCGGGGGAACGTTGTTCATGGCGACCATGTTCACCCCGCCAATATCAACACCCATTTCCATGGTCGTTGAACAGCTCATCAGATTGATGTGGCCCTTCTTGAACTGAGCTTCATAGTGTTCAAGCCTTCGTCCTTCTTGCTGTGCAGAATGCTCCACAGATCTGAAGTAAGGCATGCCTTCAATGACGCGATCACTGATAGAAGACCACAGGCCCTCCAGCCGAGCTTCGTGTACTGCAGGTTGTGCTTCGATCCAGTTGCGAACGGTCCGGACCAACTGCTCGTTGCTGTCGAAGGATGTGGTCAAGACATCGCATACGGGAACGCTGAACGGCCGACACACCGCCACGCCTTCATGCAGTTGCTTGCTTGGCAAATATGGCGTTACTTGGCGGAGCGTGACGTCGAGCAATCGGCGCGTGACAGGACACACCCACGCGTTGCGAATGACTTTGAAGGCCATGTCTTCTCGGGCCAGGAGGTAGCCAGTGCCTTGCCCAAGGCGCAATAGGCCAATCTGAGTAAGATCTTCCCAGGCGGCAATCAGCAGGGCATCGATTCGATCACGACCATGATCGCTTTGTGGATCTAGCTTGAGGGCATAGGCCAGTAAACGCACCAAGCGGTTCTGGCGCACCCCTGGCGCAACGCGAGGCCATCTGACAAAACGTGAAGTGACCCGTTCAAGAGAACTGGGAGGCAACATCAACTTGGCGTAGACCTTGTTGCCGCCCCAACGTTCCCAGCTTGAAGGAAGATCCAAGCAGAGCGATTGCCTGACGTAGAAGTCGAGGCAAATTTTGAGGAAGTCAACCCACTCATTGATCTGAAGACCAGCCTGTTCGACGGCTGGTCGACGAGTCTTGATGTTGGCAAGCCTTGGATAGTCGATGGCGACCAAGCCCATCGTCTCCAAGCTGTTCTGCCGTTTTGGACGTCGTGCAAACTCACGGCACACCAATATCTCTGCGATCAGTTCTTTGCCGCGTGAGACCTTGAACTGAGGATCATTCTCCGTGTATTGACCGTAGATCCACCTGCTGACATCGCTGACATGGTCAGAACTCAGCCATTGGATCATGTCTTGGTGTGACACCACGGCACCTTGTGAGCGTCGTTCAAGCTCTGTGCGCTTTTGTCCAAGCAGTGTGTGAAGAATCGAGCCCTCTGGCAAGCGAGTCTCCCTGAGTGATTGCTCCAGCATGGAGATCTCGCCGATCAACTGTGTGGCTTCAGGAGAAGCCGATGATCCAGAGCTGATCAGCTTGCGATAGATCGCTCCGCGAACAGCATTACGCTCAGCATCCTGCTGCATCTGGGCTGCAATGCGAGCTGTGCCCTGTCTGCTGTCCGTGAACGTGATCATCTTCCTGCCACGCATGGGCAACGCCAGTGGCGCGTCACCGTCCGGACAGAACTCCAGCAATGTGGGGATGATGTTCCCCAATAGGAACGGCGCCCCCAAATTGGGTCGCCTGAATTGGATGTCGCGATGCTCTGCGCCCTCGCAACATGGGCATCTGAGCACACGCCTTTTCTCTACTTCAGTGACGCGCTCAATCCGCAGCGGAAGCACTTCAGTTTCGCCAGGCTTACGAACCAACTCAGAGGTACTCAGCTCCAAGAACTGGGCATGCCCGCGCGCTTGGCCATTCACGATGAGGATGTCGTCGCGTACACCTTGTAAAGCTTCGATGTCAACCCGCCCGTCCTCTGAGTCAAGCGATGAATCCTCCACGCTTTCCTCGGGATCGCGGTCCAGCGAGAACTCGTCAATGTCGTCGAACCTGGGTTGAACGAGGTAGTCCACTCCAGACCGCATGAGGATTTCCGCATGCAAGAAGGTCTCATTGCAATCATTGCAGGAGAGCAAGGGAAACACCGGTGCGCCACAAAGACACCGACGCCGCTCGTCCATGTAGACCATACCGAAGCGCCAGTCTGGGCTGTCCAGGTGAGTGCCCTTTCTGTGTAAGCACTGAGAATTGGCACATGCCCACAGACCGTTGAAGGTGTTGTGAAAGGCATGGAGGCGCAAAGGCAAGTAAGCTGTACTTGCCCGGCCACTGCCATGCTCTGCGCTTGTCAGCAGGTCCAGCCATTTCAGCGCCGAAGCATCATCTGAAGGCTGCCCCTGCTGTTGCAACAACTGTTTGATTTCAGAGAGCGGCTGATAGTGACGACCATCAGGTCCGGAGACAAACGCATTGCGAATGCCACGCGCGATGGGGTTCGTGGCGAGAGCTGCGTATCTCTGCTCTGCTGTTGGGATTGCAAGCAGATCGGACACCGCAAGAGAGCGTGCCGCGTCAGTGACTGGCACATCGAGAAAGGGGACCGCGCGACTTCCTTGCACAACGACCACTTGATTGGCCCCGACCCCAGCCAAGCGCGCAAGGAAGTCTTGGAGTTGGCGCTTGGCGCTGTCGTCGTCGCTTCCAATGGTGGCCGATGTCGCGACGAAGCGGATGTCCTCGGGGTTCGAGCCAAAAGCATAGACGACACGTCTCAGCAGCAGCGCCAACTCTGCTGCTTGCGATCCGACATAGTTATGTGCTTCATCCAGAACAATCCACTTCAGCTTTCCCTTTGATTTCTCGAGGATCGAGGCGTCTTGTGCCCGAACCAACATGTACTCCAACATGGTTGGGTTGGTGACTAGAATTGCGGGAGGCTTGGCTCGCAGGCTAGATCGGTCCTGCACCTCGTTCGGAGACTGACGGTGTCGGTCAGCTGGAACCTCGTCTGGGGTCATCCCGTTGTAGAGGCAGAAGCGGATATCTCCATCAAATGAACCAGTCCAGGCTCTAAGGCGCTCACGTTGACTTTGAATCAGAGCATTCAGCGGATAAAGGAACAGGGCTCGCACTCCCGTCATGTCCTCCCCGTTTGCTCGCTGGCGGGCCAGATCGCTCAGCACAGGAACCATGAAGCATTCGGTCTTGCCGGATCCCGTACCACTCGTTACGACGACGGATTTAGGGTCTTTGTCCAGAAGGGTGCGCCAAGACTCCAGCTGGTGGGTGTATGGATGCCCAGTCCTCGGGAATTTGTAGTCGGCTGCGGAGTCCCCCCAAGGCTCATCCATTGCCTTCACCAAGTCTTCATGTAGAAGCTTGCCTGACAGGTCCGCCATCGCCTCGGTGGCAGCACGCCAGCCGAACGTTGCTTCAAACACCGGATCCCCGATGAAACAGCCTGGCTCTCCATACCGACTGGAAAAGATTTCCAGCAGATGTGCCCGCAATGGGGGGGTGGAGAACCCAAGTTTGCTGATGGTTGCACGTGCAGCGCGGCTGCTCAGTTCGGGCAGCAGATTCTGAAAAAAGGTGGTGCTGATCTCAGCCATGACGGATTTATCCTGAGTCTCTCTGTTTATTCGGGAGCTTGGCAACTGACTACCAGAGCGCGGTGTGCGCTGCGTGCAAACCAATCTGGTGCAAAGCTTCTGACATGACGTAGCTTGGCTTGAAAGGCCTTGTCGAGGCTCTCCCAAGCATCGGGAACCAACTGCAACAGCAGGGCAGCAATGAACGGGCTGCACGCCACATCAATGCGATGGTCACGCCTGTCAGGCGGCGACCAGAGCAGTTGCCGCCCAATCTTCTGGGCCATCCACTGTTGAACATGCTCAGGAACTTGTTGTTCGAAGACCGCCAGCAAGTCGTTGTGCAGACCTAGATCAGGCCATCGAGCTTCCTCTGCGAAAGGCCGCAGCAGGTGGCGCTGCAACTCGCAATCGTCTTGCGACCAGAACTCCTCCAGCACTGCACGTACAGGCTTTGCTGCGAAGCGTGCCAAGGACAGTCCGTCTTCTTGCAATTCTTTGTCTGTGATGCATGAAGCAAACGCTGCGTATCCAATCAATGAGCGTGCAGCGGGGATCGCTGTGACCCATCTTTTGCAGCGATCAGTGACAAGCAAATCGATGACCGCTTTGGAGTCGCCCCCCAACAAGCCAGAAAACTCATCACGCGATTTGCTGATCGAATCCACGGCCTTGGCTTTTGGCATCAGCTCCCACATGACCCCAAGTTCTTCGCTGATTCGATTGGCCAGCTCGCACTGGGCAGCGAGATCGGATTCAAGTCTGACAATGCATGCCAGCAGCCCATGCCAATTGCAGGCCAGGATCTTCCAATGGTCGAATGTGCCCAAGGGGAGATGTCGAAATCGCGAATGCTGGGCTTTCAGATAGTCCCAGGATGAATGACGCCAGTTCGATGACATGTCATTGATCACCTCGTTCAGGCAATGCCAACGAGCGGTCAGGTCGCTCATCATCATTGCCGCCCCGAGAGAGCACAACTTGCGAGTGACTGGGGTGGGTTTGCCAATCGAGAAGCCTGGAAAGACAATGGGGCGAACTTGTAGCGGAGACCCTTTCGCTGGATAGACCAGCCATGGCCCCTCATCTGCGGACAAGTGAACCAGGCTCCAGCGCCCCGTGGGCACGTCAGAAGATCTAGCCTGCGTCAACGCACGAGGCTCATCTGCTGGCGCGACGATTGGTTGAGCCAGGAGTTGCAAGCCATCCAACTGCGCCACAGAGAACTGCTGCAAGGAACGAGAGTTGAGGCTGATGTCGACCCCCGATCGTTCGAGATCAGCGTCGTAACGGGTGATGTAGATTGACTTAAGTACTTGGCCGCTGGCTCTCAACGTCAGGTGGATCTTGGCGTCCAAATCATCGCTTTGACTGATCACCCCACGCAACTGAGTCGCGATTTCCATCAAACGCAGTTCGCCCATGCCTGATGCATCTGTGGCTACTGGGTACTCCAGCGACACAGGCCGCCTAGTAGCTTCTTTGGCCACTCTCCCTCGCATCAGTTCAGCATGCAGTCGGTAGGACTTTGGTAGGGAAGGATTGCGGTCAAAAACACGAATGCGAACCTGTTCAAGCGCTCTCGTGGAGAGAAACGCGTCGCCCGTCAGGGTGACGCCGTCACTGCTCAAGAATCGACCACCTGTTGCTGGATAGGGCAGTGTCAGTTCTGTGTTCGGCGAGGCTCTCCCCCAATCTACCGA
>Ga0187843_10000605_pt1 | contig 24657 bp, 29 predicted proteins | sample SpaLakP09_SKY_43_FD_134516 | JGI IMG/M metagenome (GOLD analysis project Ga0187843, IMG submission 134516) | Oligotrophic lake water microbial communities from Sparkling Lake, Wisconsin, USA - SP09_SKY_43 | ecosystem: Environmental > Aquatic > Freshwater > Lake | place: USA: Sparkling Lake...
AAGTGTCCTACTTTCTGCAACTTGCCTATCCAGGTGCCACAGTTATTACACTTTAAGATGACCGCAAGAGCTACCCGCGCTCAGAAAACTAGCTCGTTGTAGGTCAGTCGCATCAACTATGACTAACCAGAATTGTTGCTTAATCAGTTTCACACAAAAGGCCCGGCCCTCGAAAGAGGTGTCCGGGCTTTTTTACTTTTACATCCAAACTACCGAAGTCCCGATCGGCACAACCGGTACTGCGTTGAGAATCAGTGAACTTGATGATGAGGCCGACGAAATTCAAGGGTTGTTCCCAAATGACCTGCTCGTGGTTATTTGAATCCGGCGCAAGTCCCGCACCTGGCGGTAGCTAGAATTTCTGAAAGGAAAAAATGACCTTCAAATACGAGATTGTTGCAAAAGGCGGAATTCCAACCTGGAATAAAAATCAGAGGATGTCTTTCAAAATCCTGTTCATGAAGGAGATGTGATAAAAACAGGTGTGACAGGTTCAAAGTTACTTGAAATTATTTCGGAAGCACCGGCAAAAGAAGTTGAAGAATCTGGAAGAAATGGCTTGATATAGTATCCAGTGGATACTACAATAAATCATGTCAATCAGCAGATGAATCTTTACTTGAACGAGAACGCAAGAAGTCGCTGGTTGTTCTTGGTGACTAAGTAAGGAAATCTCACTTGATTGCGATAACCGAACAGGAACGGCTTGACCTTAATTCATATGCGCGTCAGAAGGCCCTGCATTCGTTTTTAGTGGCGTCGCGTGTAGCTACTGGCAGGAAAGATCGAGAGCCAACTCGTACTGAGATAAACGTTCCGGAAGAGGCAAAAGGGTTTTGCGCTGCTATACAATTAGCAGTAGACGTAATACCAATCTAAGAGGAAACGATGTCAACGACAACCGTACTAATTAAGGATTTATCGCCAAAAATCGCGCCATCATTATCACCGAATCTGTATCGCTGGCTTCGCGCCAAAGGTACTGGCAGACATCAAGGTGTGGTTCTCGATTCGGTGTTCAAGGTTAAACCATCCAGTCCGCTCTCGCAGTCTATCGGCGCGGGCACGCTGGTTATAGGACATCCATGCTCCGCATATCAAGGGGATACGGATATATCTGGAATCCGGTTGATTGAAGTATTGGTAAGTGGCACGCAAGCCGGGCGCGTGTGCTTGGCCGGTGCAGCAAGTTCACTGGAGCTGGTAGCAGACTTTTGGCCACATTACAGCCAGGTAGGTCGTTGTGCATTTGATCCGCTGCATATGGAACATTTCAAAGGTACTGAGCACTATACTGAAGTAAATGGCGTAAAAACGTGCTTGTGGTGCGGTGCAGTGTGCCAGCACGAGCCACAATAGAACAGGAACCAAATCATGTTTTGAAATGCAAAATTGAACTGAAAGAATTGCTTTATTTAGTGCGCGATTTGGCTGTTTATGATGCAAATCTGTTTGCAAATCCCTCAATTGAAGTCACCGATGTTTCCCGCGAAAACCATCGTAAAAAGGAACAACGCATGATCGAGCTCAAAAACAAATACGAGCTTGTTTAATCAGCAGAGGAGAAACTTCTCTTACCCCCATACGCCACTAGCCCGCCGTCGAGCGGGCTAAGCCAGTGAGAGGTTCGGGCGCGGTGCCTGGACGACGAAAGGATGATATGAAAACAATGTTTAGCATACTCCGCGAGAGTGCGCGGGGGAAAAACGGATATTTCGACGGCCTCGAAATTCGCACAAAAAGCGGTGCAAACCACCGTGGCAGCTTGGTGAAGTGGAAGCCAGACGATTCTCCACAAATAGCTTGCCTTGTCGACGATAGGAATCAACTGACGTACGTCGAAATTGAGTCTATCGAGTCAGTGCAAATTGTGAATCCAGCGTAAGCGATCGGAAAATCACGTGGACACAACTTTCGATTTTGAAGAATGGCTTGATGCCGCAGACCCTTGTGATTCGGCGAACGTAGCAGGCCTGGTTAAGGCGGTAGAAGGGGAATGCGAGTTCTCGGGTTTCAAGGCTGAGAGAGCTGCAAATGGTAAGTTGATCGTTTCTGCCGATGGCATTGACTTGAAGCTGATACTCAGCACGAAGAAGGCTGAGGAAGGTTTCATTGGCTACATTCATGTTCGCTATGTCGAGTCAGGAATGAGCGCCGAAATTCAGGCAGCTATCGATCACGTATGCGACCGAGACTGATCGGAAAAATATTCCTTTTCCAGTAGCCCCCATGCCCGCCGAGAGCGGGCTTAGTCATTGAAGGAGTCAGTGTAGCCTAGCCGATGCGGACAATGATTCAGAAAGTAGCAGCATGAAAGATATGAGCGCTGACCAGTTTCGCGAGTACGAAACTGAGCTGGTAGGAAAAGAGGATGGAATGCATGGTCGTTTGGCCGCACTGCTCGGTACGTCCGAAATCGGTGTCAAGCGCTTTGCCACGGGTGGGCGTCCGGTACCGGATTACGTTGCCCAATCGCTGCGAGCAATGGTGCTGCTGCACCGGCAAAAGAAGTTGAAGAATCTGGAAGAAATGGATTGATATAGTATCCATTGGATACTATAATAAATCATGTTAATTTCCTTCTCCATAGTTTCGAAATGAATATTTCACTGAATATTGGACTTTATCTCAGTGCTTCTAAAGTTGACGCTGTTAAATGATGCAATGACGAGCATGGCGAGACGTGTCTTTGAGATTTTCGAAGTGTGCAAAATCCACGCTCAAGCTGCTCAACTAAGGAATCGATATGGCTGAAACTACTGGCATTTCCTGGACAGATGCCACATTCAATCCTTGGATTGGCTGTGCAAAAGTGTCTCCTGGTTGCGATCACTGTTATGCAGAGGTCAGCACTCCGTCCCGCACAATGCAGATCGTATGGGGGCCGACTGAAGTCCGCAAACGCACCAGTGCGGGCAATTGGAATTTTCCGCAGCGTTGGAATGCAGCTCACGACCAGTTTTTCGCGGAGCATGGCCGTCGCCGTCGCGTATTCTGCGCTTCTCTAGCTGACGTGTTCGATAACAGGGTTGATCCGCAGTGGCGAGAAGACTTGTGGTCGCTTGTACGCGCCACGTCTAACTTAGATTGGTTGATTCTCACAAAGCGTATCGGCAATGTTGCATCGATGCTGCCGAGCGATTGGGCCGATGGATATGCAAATGTCTGGCTGGGCATCAGCGTCGTCAACCAGGCGGAAGCCGACCGCGACATTCCTAAGCTGCTTGCTACACCAGCGCAAGTTCGCTGGCTCAGTATGGAACCGCTATTAGGGCCGGTGTCGTTCGAAGGACTGTTCGCCAATCCGAACAAAACATGTGATACCACGAATGCCCTTGAAGAACTCAATTGGGTGATCGTGGGTGGCGAGTCGGGTTCGCATTTTCGCCCGATGGAGTCTGAATGGGTAGAAGCACTGCGTGATCAATGTGCGGCCGTCGATGTCCCATTTTTCTTCAAGCAATGGGGTGGGAGCGCAAAAGACAAGGGCGGATGCCTTTTGGCCGGACTGGAAGTCAAAGCATGGCCAGTGGCGGCCTAAAAAGTGGCAGGGCTTGGTGTGCATTACAAAGACGAACAACAAGGAAAATACCATCATGAAACAAAAAAATGTACGGCCAATCGCAAACCTCAAAACCAGAATGGCAGAGTATGAGGAAGAGCGCATAGATTGGATACGGCAATGCGTCGTAATAGTCCTTCTTGGTATGGGAGTCGCATCGGCTTTTTTATATGTCATAGCACGAATTACTGAGGATGAGGCGATGAGTGCGTATTGGATGTGGTTTGGCCCGATCATGGGTGCATTTCTCAGCTATTGGCCGGTTTTATTGACAAAGCCGGAATGTCCTCACCCCTCCGATGTAAAACGAGATCAAGAGCTTCGACGCTATTTCGGAATGGACGATAAAGTTGAAGACTGAGCGCACCGGTCACAGGACAGCACTATTAATTCATATCGAATAATTGAGAAAAAATCTTGACATGAATCGTATTTATAACCAGTTCATAATTGGCTTTTGGGCCTCAGCGGCCGTCGGATTGGGTATTTTATCCCGATCGTGGGAAACAACCTTGAGCATCGCCGCAGTTGGCTCGTTTTTCATCGTTGGTGGTTGGGCAATTCACTCCTTGCGTTCCGATAATCCGTTGATACGTCGTTTAGCCAATATTCTGGCAGCCGCGGTTTTCATCATTTTTGTATTTGGCATCTTGTCCGTCATCGAACGCCTGTACTTGGTGAATGCCCCCACATATCCGAAGTGGTTGGTTCAGCGTGATATTGGTGCACTCACCAATAACCAGCTAATGGAATTTTACGTTGCCGAATGTAAAGGCATGGGGGCTGAAATGCACGAAAAAGAAAACGGAACAGCCGTTATCCGTTGCGGAGGAATGATGTGGTATGACGGGCATACCTATCTGGTACACCCTAGAAAGGAATTCCAGTGAGGAAAATCGTAAAATGGTTGATGAATAACACCTTGGTCACGCTAGGTATGGTCGTTGCCACGGCTATCACGGCCGGTATTCACGAGGCAGGTGAGGTTTCAGCGACAGAGTATCGAGTACTGGTGGACGCCTGGCCGCACGCACATCCAAAGCTGAAGAACCAGATCAAGCAAGCGATCGCCGGCGGGATGATATCTCGCTGGGAATATGCAGCATTGATCCGGGAAACGATAGATGATGTTGGTGCCATTTCGATTACATCAAGTACCGATATCGAGCGAGAGCGTCATGCCTTGCAACACATTATTGATTAGGATAAGCCTTAAAAAAGAAAACACGCGCTCCATGCGCTGGCGTTAAAGCCAGCGATGGTGCGCTGTCACTTGAACGAACGCAAGTTTGCCTAGATCCTGCCACGCTGGAAGAAATGTCACAAATTGGCGGGGGGGGGAATGTGTCGCTGGGGATCCACGAAGCGGGCCATCGCTTGCAAGAGATTAATATTAACCAATAGGAAAACAATCATGGTAAAAACAGTTCGAGAAGCAGAGATTGCACTGGAAGCAGCTAAGGCCCAATATTCAAGTGAGTTGGAAGCTGACGCTCGGCGTAGCGATGGTAGTGGCGCTCAGGAACGCCGCCGGGAGGAGTATCAAGACAGTTTGCGTGAAACTGTATGGCAGTGCGAACGCGATCTGGAAGAGGCCAAACGCTTGGAGAAAAAGGCGACAGAAATAATGACCGAACAGCAAATGCGCGATCGCATCAAACTCCTGGCTGATGAAATAGATGCCAACGAGGAAGAGAACCGCGTCATGCAAAGCGAAATTGATACTTTGTACGCGAAAATCGACGAAGCTAAAATGGAGAAATGATGAAATTCTGGTCATAAAAGACTGTGCGCCAGGCATCACATACTCACTTTTATAAAAAGCCAGCAATGCGATGGTTTTTTTGCATTTCAGAAATTTCAGATCATGTAACGGCACGCAAATGGCCTTGTAAGGTGTATGATACTTAGGGGCCGAATGAAAGATTCGCGGTCAAATAATATTATGCCTACAAAACAGTACAAAGATTTTGAAAAATATGACGGCAGGCGCTACCTGGTAGCGCTTTTTGCCGTGGAACGGCTGAAAGATCGAGCGACAGCACACTATATGGCATTGGATATAGGCTGTACCAGAGCGGAAGTGGCTCGCGCTCTGGAAGGGGCTAAAAAAATGTACCTAGTCGACTTAGATAAAGTTGGCCCAGTCTATTCCATTAAGTCGTGGGGTATTTTAAATCGCCCCGCAGCTTTGAAAGCTATCAGTTCATAATAAACAAACGACCAGCAAAATCAAAATAAAAAAGAAAACAACGGCCACCTCTAAATTTCACATTGGGAGTGACTTCGAATGTGGTCGCTCCATTCAATCAACTTCAGTTCATCGGCCGGCAGCGCTTGTTTAATTGCTGCATCAATCCAGCAAGACGTTTGGTGAGACTGATCGTTACTTTTTTTTCTACGAATATCGGCCAGGATCTGTGCCAGCTCAACCGCCGATTCCGGATGTTTTACACGCATGTATCCAATCATGTAAATATCTGCAAACACTTCCCGCCATTTTTGTGTGCCGAGCGTGTCTGAAGCTGTGCTAAAGGTTTCTAAGTCAAAGACTTTAGCTCGGTCAGCCGGCGCGATCGAGTTGACGTGATTTTGTTTTCCCACGCTGTCACCGTAGTCACGGGATATATCCAGGCAGTGCCCTAATTCATGGATTGATACAACGCGGACCCAATCAATAGGATTGCTGGTTTTTATCGACATGAAATCATGTGTAACGACCGAAGGATTGATACGCAAAATGCAGAAATTCCATCCGAAATCCATTGAGGCTGGCGAAGTCTTTACCGTATAACTCCAACTTTCCATATTGGCATTATCCAAAATGAGCTGAACGTGGAAATTGTCCATTGCGAATTTTTTAAGGTAATTGAATCCATCTGGCTTTGCACGGAAGCTCGCAACATCGCGCTGGTAAGCTTTGACTAATTTGTTTTCGTAGACAGTTTTCGCTGCAGTAATCAGTGACATCGTAACAGCCACAAAAATGACTGCAAGACCGGAAATTACCAATATCTGCCATATAAGTAAGTACTTGGGTTGCTTGATAAATATCGTGTCACGTATTGGCCAGAACATGCCAAAAACCAATAAAAACACGGCAGATACATAAAAAAGTTTTACCGATTCCAAATAGTCGGTGAAACCAAAGAAATATTCACAAAGTGCTACCAAAATAGTCCACAAGGCAAACAGAAACAGATATGCAAAGGGAGAATTGGTCGATCGATTACTGAGGTTTGTAGCTGTTGTCATAAAAAACCTTTTAAGTTATGTTTCCATCAGGAAATGTAACTTAATTAAGCAAGGTTTTGATCTGAACTGACACTTTTTTTTAAATTCACATCTCCTTTTTTGACCATTTAAGGAGAAAGTCATGTCGATCGAAAACCTAATCACAATCAGCGCATTCATCATGCTCGGTTGCGTTATAATTTTTTTCATTATCTTCGCTCGACATGCTTTCGAAAGCGGATTAATTTCTGCTATCGGTAAGTTATTCGATCTCTGGATTTCTGAAAAAACGCACCAAAAGCACGATATTTCAAACTGGCAGACAGCTACACTGGAAGGTGATTGCATTAACTTTGCTGAGCATGTAATTCCGAAAAAGCTGCTTTCAGCATTTAATATCCATGATGGCAGGGCAGTTTTCCGCCTGATTGCGACTGGACGAGATGTTTTTGACTACCCGCAATATCGTACGGCGACACTGCAATTAGGCTTGAATATTTGGCGAGTACAGCGAGAATTGAATTGCCAACCTCGTGCCATTCTTTTAATCAGCTTATACGCAGATATCACGTCCCAGCACCATGTCTCGACATTTCGAGACACGGTTGTTGATCCAGAGCTGGAGATGCACGAAATCCGTCAGGACTTCTTAGTTTTCCAGTAAGCAACACAAAAAGGCCAACTCCCTCCGGAGTTGGCCTTCTTTTTTTTCTAACCACATTTCCTACTTTTCCCCCACCACAATGGAGATGTGTTATGAATTCCGTACTTTACCCTGCTACTGAAATCCAACTGACTGAATTACCGCTGACAACAGCACTTTCAGAGAAAACGATGTCATTTCCAGAATGGAAAGATATCCTATTTAATAAAATCAAAAATCGCGAGATGACCGCTGGACTGATCAAAGATGCTTTCGAACGTATTGTTCGAGACATTGAAACTATCAAGAAAGACTTATCTACTCGAACTTATAAAAATGCTGAACTGGAGAAATATGCGAACACCATGCGAACTGGTGTGCCACGAGCAGAGCTGGTAACAATGGTCGCACGTCAGATGGTAATACAATTCGCATTTTTGGCATCAAATAGTGACGTGTTTGTTTCTCATGGTTATCGATTCAACGATTCCGTAAATTCCATCAGAAAAGCATTGCGAAATTTTGACGACCAGTGTCTGGAGGAGTATTGCCAGCGCCAGGATCAAAAAGCGGCAGAACATACTGAAAAAATGGCCAAAATAAAACAAGCCATTTCCAATCCTCAGACTTTGGAGGATTTCGAATTGCTGATTAAGTTGTGCGGCACAAAAGCGCTTACTCCGGAGCACATCGTAAAGCGGGATGAATTGATTGCTTTGGACTTGCTCAAGAAGAGCAAAGCCTCTGCGATTGAAAAAAAATCCGTCGAACCGGTCTTCTCCACTAGCACTATGAGCATTCAGCAGACGACCCATTCCAAAAACGGCTATCCGCTATTTGTAGTCAAAATGGAGAACCGGGTTGAACGGTCTGAGTACGATCGATTATTGGCGGCGGCGAAGAAATTGGGGGGATGGTATTCCAGTTTTTCTCGCGATGGCGCCATTCCTGGCTTCCAATTTAAAAAACAAGAAGATGCACAATTGTTTTTTGAGACGACACAAGGGAAAAAGGTCGATGTGGCTGAGCGAGTAGAAGTAGAGCAGGCTGAAAAAAGTAGTCATTCAGCTGATCATCTTTTAACCGCAGCTGCAAAGTTAGAAGAGTCTGCAAACCGGTTGCTTTCTGCAAATCGTCTGACCAATACTCATCGCCGGGCAGCCATGGCCTCAAATGCAGAAAGTCGTGCCAATGCGGATTTGGCGATAGCTCGCACCATGAAAAACATTGCTCACAGTATCGTAAGTGGTACTGCGGTACATCTCGAATCCATCCGAGACAAAACGCAAGTTGAAATGCTTCAGCGGTTCATCCGCAGAGCGAAAGAGCGGGAAATATCTGCAAGTACTCAGGACTACCAGGAGGTAGCAAATCGTAAAGCAGAACCAGCGACAATCGACACTGTACAGCATGTTCGCTTTCCGAGTTGCCGGCTGCATAATGACATTTTCGCTGACCTGATTCGCAAGCTTAAATCTCTGCAAGGTTGCATTCGTTTGGGTCAACAACTCGCTTCTAACTATCGTATCGACCCGGAAAAAAATCACCTAGTGGTGATTCCGACTGAGATGATGGAAGCAGTGGATGTCAAATTGAAAGCTCACAACGTCACTGATTTTTGGCATTACACAGACGAATTGGCCAACATTAAACGGCTAAGACGCATGGGTATCACCACAATCGAGCAACTGCGTGCCGCTTGCCGAGAGTTCGTATTGTGCCAAGTTGCACAGGCCGGTCCGGATAAGGTCAAAATGCTGGAACGGGCTCTGATCGGATCAAAGGTAGGGATAGACTTTTTCCCATCGCCAAAAAATGCGGTTAGAGAGTGGTTGGAATGGTCTGGTATCAAGCCTGGAATGACCTGCTGTGAATCCAGCGCGGGCAATGGCAACATCGCAGAAGTGCTCCGTGAAGCTGGGATCGAGCCAGATTGCTTGGAAATATCTGGGCAACTGCGGGAAATTCTGTCAGCCAAAAAATTCAAATTGGTCGGCAATGATTTCCTGGAATATTATCAAAAATATGATGCTTTTTTGATAAATCCGCCCTTCGGAAACGGCCAAGATATGGTGCATGTTCGACACGCTTACGCACTGTTGAATGAAGCCGGCATTTTGGTTTCAGTTGTTGGTGAGGGCGCATTTTTCCGAACTGGCAAAGCTGAAACTGAATTTCGCCAATGGCTGGAGGACGTGGGGGCGGAAGTCAAGGAATTGCCTCCGGGAACTTTCTCGGATCGCAACTTGATGGCAACCACAAACACCAATGCAAGAATTGTCAAAATAATAAAGAAAGGAGGCATCGTATGAAGGCACTTTTTTTGAGTATTGATGCATTAATCTCTGCAATCCTCTTGATGTTTGAAATGGATCCGAAAAATCACTATCGGGTTCAATTAAAGATGGTACAGGGAAATCAAGATTCTCATGATCTCACTTGGTACCGTCGAAAATCGAACGGAAAATCCTTACGTTATTGAGGATTCTCAATCCACCCAAACACTCCACGAGGCAATCTCATGGGGTGTTTTTTTTTACAAATATAGTTATTGCAAATGAATTGCTTGCTCAATATAATGATTGCAACCGTGCATTTGTAATCCTGTTACAAAGAATTTTTATTATGAACAAAGAAGAAGCCATCAAGAAAATCAAGAAGTGCCTTGCACTCGGGCAATCTCCGGAACCTGAAGAGGCCGCGGCTGCTCTACGACAAGCGCAAAAATTGGCTAATAAGTTCAACATTCAAAACTACGAAATGCTAAATTCAGTTGAAGTTTCTGAACACTGGACAAGGAGCAATACCAAGACTGCGCCAAAGCTGTATGAATCGGAGTTAGCTTATGTTATCTCAATGGTTTTCGGATGTAAGTTGTTGTTCTCACGTAGGCCGGGCAGCACCATGGAAGATGGTGATGGCGGATACTTATTTGTAGGTGTTGCACCTGGACCAGAAGTGGCGGCATACACTTTCAAAGTATTAATGCGCCAACTTACCAATGCACGCGCCGAATATGCCGCTGACTATTTAAAGCGCTATTCCGCAAATAAGCTGCACGCAAAAGATCTCTTCAGTCTCGGATGGGTTCTCGCCATTAGGAATAATGTAAGCCTTACGCTTGGTAGCGAATTTAAAGAGGCAATTAATATCTACATGCAAAAGTACAATGACGCTCCAGTTAGCCAGTCACGAGATCGCTCTAATTCTGTGGCGTGTCTGTCTAGACATTTCAAAAATGGTCATATCCAAGGGCGAGATGTACGGATCTTCCGCGGTGTAGCTCACAGTATGAAAGTATGAATGATGACGAACGAGGCTCCCTTCTGCAGTGCTCAATATTTTACATCGCAAGCATTTTCTGTTTTTCTTGTCTACCAAAGAGCGAATCCGGATGCCCTTGTCCTGCCAGCCCAGCTCGTAAATGAGATTCGTGCACTATTAAAGCAATCATTAAATGCTCTACGCGAGTCAGCTTATCTTTTTGGCGGAATACCTCATTACCAACAAGAATTGAGCTGGAAAAATTTTCTTACCGGTATCGAGATTGATGCGGGACTTGCTCAAGCGAGCAAATATTTCGAAATATTGACGACTCCGTTTCATTCCGAGCCTGCAATTGTCACGGCTACTGATCACGCTTTCACATATGTCGATCAGTTCTTTAAAGTCGTGTACCTGGATAACATCGAAGCAGAAATTGCAAATTGCATCGATTCTTAATATAGAGGTGAAAATCTAAAATGGGTGAAGCGAAACGACGTGCACTTTTTAACCAAGACTACGTAAGCACGGCTAAGCTGTATGTTGTTGAAAATGATGCGAGCTGCATTGCCGATTTTGATCATCGTGTACAAGAATATTCGAATGCAGTGACTCGCACCTTTTCGATTAATTGTCAGGCCATGTTTTTGACTTTATTCGTGCCAAACCAAGGTGTCGTTGAAACACTCACATTTACTCATCCCAAAGAAATTTCTGACTATATCGGGAGTGTTTTTAATGCTCGACACGCTAGACGTGAATGTGCCCAACTAATTCCCTTTGTCAAGGAAGAAAACAGGGATGCGGTCGGACGGCATGCAAGCCACCCACATCCTACCCACCTGGGCAGTGTATTAATGCCGAAGATTGTAATTTCGTCGAGTCAATTGACCGGCGATATGATTTTTGTTCGGATTCCTAAGCAGTCGATACTCCGAATGGACCCTGCAGGCTTGCTCAAAGCCCTTGATGACATGGTGGCGACGCCAGCGTCGTTAATACAGCATTCTCAAAAGATAAATTTTCTGTTTGAAGGCTTCGAAAGCGATCCTCGCGAAGTATTCCAAATTGATTCCATCAAGGAATATTTATCACTCATCGCTCAGTTCGCACCGTGGTGGTTGCAGCTCATACATCCATCTTCCTACATTGTTTGGTTTGGAGCGCTCGGGCCGTACAGAATTATTGAGCAGAACCGTCACGGCAATCTCAAAATTGCCTGTGATTACAGTCTTCTGAAACCTTGGTTGGACGCACTCTTCGAAACCTCAACATCATTGGTTAATCGGGTATTGGGTGAATCAGACGATGCCATTTTACTCAATGAAAATGTCTTGATGGAAATTCAAAAACTCACAGTGACTGAGCCCTTGAAGTCGGAATCATCAGCCGCCGGTCAGCACGCCTAGGCTTCATTTGACTATTTTGTTCTAAAAAACATCTCCGTATTTATCAACCAATAAATGGGAGACTAAAGTGAAAATATTCGTATTTAGCAGTAACCAGGCTGGTATTCATGCGCGTGGAAGTGCGCTTTACGCTTTCGAGCACTTCGGAGCACAACATGGCGTTTTTGAGGGCTTAAACAACTCCTCTTACGCTATTCTGACTCAAGGGGCAGATTACGAGCCGCTTCCGATCAACACCATTGCGGAATCTATCAATCGATTCAAAACGTTCGCTCGCACGCATTGTGACTGGACGTTCCAGGTAACGGAGATCGGGAGTGATATCGCTAAAATTGACCATGCTTTGATTGGTCCTTATTTTAGTGATGCACCAAAGAACTGCATTTTACCGATTTCTTTTCTGCCGGATAGTCCATGCCCGACACCGGTTGGAACCTATGCCGGTATCGGGTCCCGGAAAACGCCTGAGCCCGTCTTAAAGTACATGCGCCGCCTAGCATATAGACTCGCTGAATTAGGGTTCCTATTGCGGTCTGGTGCAGCCAGTGGTGCAGATACTGCGTTTGAAGACGGCTGCTTTGCTGCCAATGGGCAAAGTGAAATATGGCTGCCGTGGAAAAATTTCAATAACCATCTCGATACGATTTACAAACCAAATCGAGAGCATTTCCATATTGCCAAGCGTATTCACCCAGCTTGGGAGAACCTGGCCCGTGGGCCGCGTGCATTGCACAGCCGAAATATTGGTCAGATTTTAGGTTTGGATTTGGTTTCACCGGTTGATTTCGTGGTTTGTTGGACTCCCGACGGGTGTATTTGCAGCCAAGACAGGAAGTCGACGACAGGTGGTACCGGAACCGCCATTGCTGTTGCGTCAGACCACGGCATTCCGGTATTCAACCTGGCGAACCCCAATGCTGTCCAAAATATCAATGCTTTCGTCTTAGAAAAGTTGAATTTGATCGCGCAAACGACGTAGCGTACCACAGTAGCTGCAACCGAACTCACTGCTACCAACCTACCGTGCCACAGTTCGTGTTACTAGAGCTGAGCACTCCTTAGGCGGTGTTTTTTTTAAAAAAGCATATCCTTTTTTAACTATACTAAAGGATAACATCATGGCTAAGCAGATTAACCCACGACAACTTGCACATATCTTTTGCCGTGCGCTGTTGTCTCCATCCACATTCGATACAAAAAGGGCTTTTGAAAAATTCGTTACAGATGCCGGGGACTTATTGACAGACCACTTTGGATCTGAACTGGCCAATCCCGCATCCACTTTGGCCGATGTCACTTATATTGGCGTTATCGCAAATTTAAATAGTCCAGCCGACGGTGGCATTTTTAAAGACTATGATGTGGAAGGCCAATTGTTTGACGACAACGACAAAAACGAGCCTGCTGACCCCGCATCTACAGAAATGGAAACAGAAGCAAACGTCGCCTTTGTTGTGACGGGAGCCGATTCAGATATTGATTCCAAGTCTTTGGATACATTGTTGCAAGTTGATTTTCCGGCACTCATTGAGCAGGAGTTCGACGATTATCAGGACTGCCCTGAATGGCGTTATATTCAAAAAGAAGCGAGCTTCAATCATTCGGAAGTGAGTGAATATCTTGTACATACCGCATGTTTGCAAGAATCAAGCATTCCTCAAGCACTTTTGCCAACGGTTCAGCTTGCCAGAGAACATGGTATCGTCTGGATACTATTTCATCTAGGTTAGTAATCACAAATTTATATTGATTAATTTATTACACAAATGAAGCCACTCCTTTCTATGGAGTGGTTTTTTTTGGTGAGTGTGAAAAAGAAGTCCAGATGTGTTTGAATTGTGAACGTTCACAGTAGGTCAGTCGCATCATCTATGACCGACAGTCACAATCTTGCAGTACCAGTCGTACATACTTTGTCCCACTACGTAAAACATAAAAAAATCTGAGATTCAATTACTTATTATTGCTGGCACATATCCTATTTTTAATAAAATAAGGATCAGATATGTTCCCATCTAATCAAAAACCACTGTCAGCAAGTCGCGCAGCTGATCGCAGAAAAATGGCGGCTGAGATTATTTCGCTTTCCAGCCGTTTCGATGCTTCAGCGTTGATCGAAAAGGATCTGAGTGATAGTCAATGTATCGTCGTCACAATTCTTACGAAAGAAGGAATGAGAACAACTGTGGATCTTGATTCGAACGCACATTGCCCAGATCAATATCTAGTTTGCTGCAACATCGACATTGATTGCAACTCACAATTTAGCGATGATTTCGGAGGTTCAGTAAATGTATTCCACCGCCGAAAAGTGACTCTGATTGCAAATGGCTTTGAGGATCTAAAAGAGAAAATAAGTTTCGCTCTTCAGCGTTCGAAGGACGGTACGGCATATAAAGTAAGTAACACGTCACATTTCTTCACAGCATCGGTAAGATGTATTGGTAAGACCGTAACGGAAGTTGAAGAGAACCTGCTTGACCTGATTGGCTACGCTATCATCGCGCAAGACGAACGATCTATTCGGATGCGATATCGAAATGGGCATTGCTGCCGTATCAAAGATATTATTGAGGATGTTGGATCAGTGGATTCGCCTACTATGTACCATGCAGAAGTTGACTTTTTGAGTGAAGCGAACTCACCAAACCAAGCAGAGACAAATTTACAGAAGATGTTCAATTGCAACTTTCGTCGCGGAAGTGTACCGGAAGAACTCACATTGGATAGCTTGTCTTTACGACCAATCGGGGTCACTTATTGACTAATAATTCGCCTAAACAAACACCTCTTTCGGAGGTGTTTTTTTTTAAAAAGCATGTCCTCTTTTCCCTTTCCTCGATCACTGAGGTTATTTTTAAGGAGTTATAGAGATGGACACTCGCATTCAGCAGTTAATAAATTCCATGCGGCCAGCCAACATGCACACCACCCATGGACTGATTCACCAAATTAGCAGTAGCCGTATTCATATAGACCTAAGTGTCTCCGCTAATCGATTTACTGAAAATTTTCTAACAGACCCTCACTCAGTCGCTTCGAGTGGTGCTGGTATGGATGCTCCGGAAACGTTACCGTCAGGTTCTATTAAAGCTTTTTTTGACTCTAGTAAAACCCCTAATTTAGTTGTTGGTTTCTGTCAGCGAACAGTGGATCGCTAAATATCGGGTATCCGTAATATGTGATTGATTTCGCCATGTGCGGCATAATATATTAATGCTGGGTAATATGAAAACTATGGAGTTTTGAATGAAATTTTCCAACCTTATAATCGTTTCGTTCTTTATTTGTTTGGTTGCCTGTAGCAGCGATGTCCAAACTTATCGGTCTGTGGACAAGTCTGGACGTGGTTTGGGTGCCCAGTTAAGTATCAATCTCGATGCGAAGACTGGAAAAATGTATTTGCCGGCATCCAACGGACTTCCTGCTCAAGAGATCGAATTGATTGAAGTAACAACTGACACAATGCGAATTAGGAACGGAGCACTGTTGGTTTTCATAAAAGATGGTTCTCATCTCATATGTCAAAATTGTGTAACAGCGTATCCAATCGATTGGGTTAGAACACATTCCCAATAGATGGTTTGCCAGAAATGGCCATAAACACCACCCGTACAGGTGGTGTTTTTTTTGGGGATGAGTTAATTTATAATTCTAATGTTTGCAACTGTGCATATTCATTGTAACATTATGTTATATTTCTCAAATGTTGATTTTTACTCGTTGCATTTCCCTTCTCGTCAATTTTAAGGACGCCAATGAATACCTCAGCTCTCAAAAATAACCAATACCATACCCTGCCCCTAAAAAAGCAAAACGGTACTACGATTATGGAATTTATTCTGTACTCAGTGCTAGCACTTTCCGTCATTGCCGGCGTCGCTGTATTTGCTCTGAGAGGAAACAGTAATAGCAATGTGTTGGGAATGGCAAAAAATCTCGCCGGAGTTCAAACGCAGATTAAACAACATTGGGGCGGATCATATGGTACGGGGTCTCTTAATGCAGCACTGATTACCGATGGCACGATAATCCCTGCAGACTGGACAATTACGAGCCCGTCCACAATTACTGGTCAGGGTGGTGCCGGATTAGTTTTTACTGGTGTTACAACAACTTTCACAGCTACCGTCAGCGGAATGACGAAAGCATACTGTCAATCATTACTGGCTAACACCAGTGCGGCGAATTGGAACTCAGTGGTAGTTAATGTTGGAACAGGTACTAGCGGTGTAGCCATTACTACATGGCCAATCACCGAGTTGATTTCGGGTGCATCAACAGCATGCGGTGCAGCCAACACAGGATTGACGGCGACCTTCACGTCCAGATAATCATTTCTCCAGCATCTCGGTTGCTATCGTTCCTGGTTGCACGCACTCATAGTCATAAATAAAAAGATGTCGGTTCGTTTATATCGTTAATCAAAGAGTTTCATGATGGCGACCAACACAGCGGATCGGCAAGTAGCAACTTGTTGCGTGATTTGAGATATAAGGTGACTAGACCCGGCGTATGGACATCCATTCATCCAATAACTGAATGTTCATTGGTTTTCCAAAAAAATAGCCTTGAAACTCTGAACAACCGACTGATATCAAAAAGTCCTTTTGCTCTTCAGTTTCGACTCCTTCGGCGATAGTCGTTAACCCGAAGTCTTTACCAAGCTGCAAAATTGCTTTTACAATCTTTTGGTCATGGGGATTGCTCATAATGTCCGAGACAAACCCGCGATCAATTTTTAGCTGATCGATTGGTAGATGTTTTAGGTGAGATAGTGAGGAATGCCCAGTGCCGAAGTCGTCAAGGGAAAACTGGATACCCAATTTTTTCAAGGCATTCAATTTCGATACTGCAATTGCAACATTTTCTACTAATAAGTTTTCAGTCAGCTCTAATTTAAGCTTAGTTGGGTCAATTTTCGTGTCCAAAATAATTGAGATCACATCATTGACAAAGCTATCTAAATGAAATTGTCTAGGACTAACGTTGACGGCGATGCTTAGATGTTGTTTTGAGTAACTTTTGCTCCATTTATTTAGCTGTAGGCAAGCTTGCTTGAGCACCCAATAGCCGATAGGGATAATGAGTCCGCTCTGTTCGGCAGCATAGATAAAATCTTTCGGGCCGACTATACCACGTCCTGGGCGATTCCATCGGACAAGTGCTTCGACACCAATAAAATGGTTTCGATCAAATATCTGTGGTTGAAACGCAAGAACAAATTCATTTCTCAAAATTGCTTTTCGGAGGTCGGAGATAATATCGGCTTTAGCTATCTCATTTTCGAGCATGCCATCGCGATATGGATGTACGCCACCGCCCAACGATTTGGCAAATTCACCAGCGATAGTTGCTTTCTTTAAAACGTCGCTTGAGTCGTCACTAAAAAATGACATTACGCCGATACTTACACTCCCGATGTAATGTCGTTTGTCAAAATCCCAACTGCTACTCAAAAGACTAATTATTTTGTTCGCAACGGCGATCGCCTCTAATTCTGTGACGTCTGTCAATATGATCGCAAATTCGCAATCCCCTAATTTGCCGATATGGTCATTCTCATTAATGCAATCAATTAAATTTCCTGCAATATTGCAAATTAATTCAAAGCCACTTTGTTGGCCAAACGTTAAATTGAGGATTTTGAGGTTATCTAAATCGAGCACCAGCATAGCGCAAAGCTTTGGTTGCATTGATGACAGAACATTGATTTGCCGAAAGAATGCAAAGCGATCACAAATGCCAGGCACGCTGTCCGTAGCGTTGTAATTGCTTAATAAACTTGCCGGGGTGACGAAATGAGTTTCGTGCATGTTTATGGCGTGGCTATGTAAGTGCTTTGGCTATAATACGTGTTTTGATTGTAAATATTTCGCGTTGCTATTACTATATTCTACATTAAGAGAATGGTTTTTGTAGATTAATAAAGGCTTGAATTTAAATGGCAAGTAAACATGCATCAGCAGTTGCGCCCGTTTTGCGTGATGCGCTGATCAATACTCCAAGGGAAAGATGGGGAGATTCAAATGAAGTCGCCGCGGCTTTTTTGAACTGTCCTCGTGTCAAAGGGATACTTAAGCACCTCGGGCACAAGTTTCGGCTACCGCAATCGAGTTACGCAGACATTATGCAGAATACGTGGATCGTTCTCGTTCCCAAAATTCAAATTCTGGATCAAGAATCAAACATCTATTCATATTTATACAAATTCATTGAGAACACTATCAGATCTGAGCTGGCGAGCAATTCTAAAACCGAGCATTTACGGGATGAGGAAGAAGAGAATAGTGAAGAGCAGCACATTAACCCCTTAGGATATACCGATAATGTAATCAATGACCATGCTGAAAATGTTATTGCATCACTGGACACAGAAAGAGCCCGAGCCGCATTTAGTAAAAAATTAGCTAAATATGCCTGGCCAACCGATATTATTCGCGATCCTAAGAGTTACGGGCGAATTGGTCGCCCGCGTAAAGAAGATATCGAAATCAAATAAAAAACGACCATCAAGGGTCGTTTTTTTCTTGCTGGGGCAATTTACTATTTCTTCTGATTATGCAAAAGCCATTCAATATTCTCAATTTGTTCGTTAGACATTTCCATTTCCGCATGATCAAGCAAGATAGTTCGAGCCAGCATTTCATAGATCAAAACAATGGATAATTTCATCTTGATGTCACTACTATCCCAGACCTCGCGTGGTGGAATTGCGTGCCGTACAACAGCATCATTGGTCATTTGAGAATAACAAAGATTTAATCTTTCAGCCAGGTTGATGGTTGACACCATATCATGTGGCGCAAAAAAACCGGACCAGATGTAAATTTGCACAGCCGGCACTTCTAAATATTTTGCCAATTCATCAATAAAATGTCGGTCGGCCTTTGGAACCCAGCGATGTCCATTAAAAATAGCTGTCACAAATGCCGGTGACATATTCAATTTTTCCGCAAAGCTTGCTTGAGTCAATTTGTCTGAGGCCATTTTGACGTTTAAACGTTCAATAAGTGGCGTCTGCAAGCGAATCGTGTCCTCCCGTGACATTTTTAAATTAGCGGGAGATTCATTTGTGGAGTTAATTCGCTCAAGTGTTTGAATGATATTGGGATCATGTTCGTCAATCTGGCTGACGATATGCAGTGCTCCCAACGAATCCAATAGCGGTTTATCGCTTTCTTTGGCGTCTTTTACAATGACTTTCTTTTGGCCTCCCGTGGTTACCTTTTTCTTTTTGGAAGGTTTTTTTGTGCTGGAAGGGGGTCTAGTAGTCATAGTTTTTATAAATATCATCGTTAATGGGGTGCGGGACGATAAACGCAATTTGTGGCAATATTATCAACCTTGACCGCATAAAAAATCAAATCTTAACTAAGAAAGCGTCTGATTAAAAAAATGTGTGCAACCAAAATTTAAAAATGCGATAATTGCAACCGTAAATTATTTTTTATAAACGGATTATCTTAATTCAGGGAGCCGGTATGATACCCGAAACAGACGGAAAGCCACAGAATAACACAGCCAAGCCTCATAATTCTGCAACAGTTCCTAAAACAATGCGGATGTTGTCTGCGGCTCAGGCTCACAACCCCATGAAAACTGGATTTCATGGCGGATTTATGAATGTCTCCTTCCAGGTAGGCGTTGTTGACTACGATGACGACACCCCACCGAACCAAATTTACCTACGGAAGACGAAAGATAAGCCTAATCCATTACCGATACTGTTGCCGAATGGTACTCGGCGTCCGCCCAAAAACACGCTCACAAAAATAACTTGTTCGGTATTGGGGGGCACAGATCCTGCTACTGGTGCGAATTACCCGATTTTGGTCGGCCGACATTTTGAAGTGCCAAACGTGTTAGAAGCCAAAACAAGGCGCGTAACCGAATTGCTGGAAAAGCAAGCAGACCCATATGAGATGCTGATTAAGCAGACTAAAAATGGGAATGAAGTCCACTTGACCGGTGTATGTGTGAAGCACTCAATTATGGCTCGGCGTCGTCGTGACGGCACAATATCTGATGACAAGTGTATTGTGTTCGGCCTGCGACAGGATTCAGATAAAGATCACATCATTCCCGTTATCTGCGATCGGAGTCTCGCAATGTCAGCCAAAAAGAATATTCGATTTGGCGATATCATGACTGTCAAAGGCGAGTTCCACGTATCTGTCGTGCCTATCTATCAAGTCGACGAAACCGGCAAAAATAAGTTGGATGGTGCTGGTGCTCCGATTCCAGAATTAGATGAAAAAGGAAAAGTCAAAGTGCGATATATGCCTTATATCCATCTTCATGGATACCCAGGTGTCGCTTTGAATGAGCATATTCTATTCTCAGACCCAACAAAAATGCCTGTGCCGGCATGGATTGTGGATGATATCGCACAGGAAATTGATCTTCGTTCACAAATGGCGGTTCGGCGTTCTGCAACACAAACTGAGAGACAAGAAGAGGACTCGACTCCGCAAGTGCCAAGCAGCCAGGCGTCACTGTCGACCAGTCAATATGTTGCAACTGGAAGTTCTCTCGCAGAAGGTCTTTGATACCAATTTTGGGAGCCCCGGCGGTTGCCGGGGATATAAATTGTGATTCGTCCAAAACAGGTTCCAGCAGCTGCACTGAAAGTTACGTTATTTTGGTGGGCAATATCTCTCGCTCTTTATTTCAATAAATTCGATAAATTCAAGACGTTTTATAACGTTGCAATTATTATTGCAGCGTTGATCACTGGCGTTATTGCGACGGCATTTATCATATGGCAAGATCGCAAATCGAAAGAAGATGCGCTTGCGCCCGTGACAATTCGAGGCATGGGTGCGTTTTTTGCTTCTATTCCAATCCATTGCCCACCCCTCAAAAAGTCGGAAGATTTTCCGGACGCAGATTTTTATCCCATTGAAGTGCAAAATTTTGTCGCTGAATGGCGAAAAACGATTGACAAGCCCTACCAAGCATTACTTGACGAGGTGATGCAAACGTTATGGTTTTACAAAGAAACACCAGCTGCCCCGCTTATGAAAAAAGAGAAGGGCGAATGGGTTTCCAATAATGGACATAACCACGGTGGCCGTTCACTTGTGACACACAGTTTGCTTGTCGCGAACTTAATGTGTGAGCAAGCGAAATATTATAAATATGACGTGCCAAAACACAACGGTGCGCCTCTTTTTCAGAAATTAGATCCCAGTTACGTATTTGACCCTGAGGATCCGTTGATTCCAATAATTGGACTTGCACATGACATCGGGAAAATTGAGTGCATGGTCTGGGAAAATGGATTGCCAAACAAGTTGGATGCTGGCCATGATTTTAAGGGGGCTAGGATTGTTTCTAGGATGGAGTCGTTCTGGGATGAGCAGATCGACGCTGAGTCAAGACGCATATTGCAGACTATTCTCGCACATTATCATCATGTTCAAGATGTTCCGATGTCGTCCAATGGGCAGCCCACTTCTGATCGCTTGCATGCACTTCTCGAATTACTTGTAAAGTGTGACAAAGTGGCTTCAGCGATCGAAAATTGTAGTTCTCCAGAGAAGGTGTCGCAGATCAAAGCCGCTGCGCTTGCGAACGAGTCTGATCCTGGTTTGATGTATGAAGTAGTAAAGCCAGATGCGGAAGAGTTGATCAATGTAATCCAAGCAGTGATTTTAGGTCCTGGACGAATCAATAATCGAATTAAGGGCGATACGGCTAGTATTGGGTGGAAGTATCGATTGCCGCATTACAAAAATAAGACAGTGCTTGTCCTTAAAGAGGACTCATTTATTCAGGCCGTGGCTGACTTTATGGGCGAAGAAATATCTCCTGTCGCCAAAACAGGCGGGACAAATCCAGTATTGCATTTAACCCAGGAGGTATTGAAGACACTCAACGTTGCCAATCTATTATTCAATGATTTTGATGAATATGACCGATCTGCTATGTCGCAGCTCTACAGGGTTGATTTCTATGACCCTACAAAATACTTCCAGAATAAAGAACTGACCATTCCTGTAGATGACTTGAGTGATGTTCCAAAGCTCTTTTCACTGGATAGCGTGATTTGTCTAGAAATCGATAACTACGAGCCATTTAAGCGATTGGTTGAGATGCCTGATTACAAAGCTATATTCCATTTCGGAAGGGCTCGACTAGGCAGACAAGGTGTAAAGGCGACTGACAAGCGCCTCGCTAAATCAGAGGAGCCTATTGAGGCTAATATTGTTGATCGCATTGCTGCTATTCAAAAAGCAGTTCAGGCCAAGAAAGAAAGCAACGCCATACCGTCGCCAGTGCCAAGTGGCACAAAATTCCGAACTCAGATCGAGCGTGAATTTGCTAGAGGTGAAGGTAATATGGCTTTTGAGTTTAAAATGGATGAGAAAGAGGCCGTGATTTACAATTTTGAAAATTGGTTGTCTTCCGAGTTTAAAATGACATTCGAGGAAATCGGTACACAGTCGGATGAGTGGAAAAAATTAGCTGGAGTGCGAAGAACTGAAACGACACGGAAAGGAACAAAAATTATTTACATCGAAAGGGTTCGTAATATATGAACACAAAACTCTTCACTTTCGTCAAGCCCGTTCCAATTAATTCTACTTTAGGTCCGATAGACCGCAAAAGAATTCCAAGAAGTGGCCCGAAGGTTAACGATCCGAGAACTATCGAGCTGAGAGAATTTAAGGCAAAAATGGGAATGACGACAGAGCAACTGGCCAGTGCGCTGTCAAAAGGTTCAAAAGAAAAGCGCATTAGCCAAGAAACGATGCAGGCATATCTGCAAGGGTATATTGCCTCTGATCAGTTCATTGATTCGATGATAATTAGAATCAGGGAATACGTAGCAGAGAGCAATCCTGCTGGATTGAAGTATGCGAATATGTCTATGAAAGAAATTATCGACGGTTGGTTTGCTTCGCTCGCCATCGATCCAGAGAATAAAGATTTGGGGTGTCCATGGCGTCGTCTTGGTAAAATTGTAGGAAAAGATCACTCCACCCTCTTCAGATGGTATCGAGATAATAGGAAGCCTCGATCAGTGGAAACCATTATGAAAATTGAAGAATCAATTAACGACCATATCGTCAGTCCACAGTCGGATAAATTGATCGCTAGTACGTCCTTATAGTTGATTCAGCTTTTTTGCTCGATCAAGGGGTATTGTTAAGTCGACTTGCTTAACTGGGACCGCTGGAGTTTTATCGATATCGTCTGCAATCAGATAGCCGGCGCTATCTGATGCCCGGGTAGCGCGTTGTCCCAGTTAATTCCTTTACAGCTCAAGGAATACATCATGCCGAATTCCTTGAGCTTGTATCAATTGCCGGTCTTCGGCAAAACCAGGTCGTGGTGTCAAAGATCGGTAAGTAATGTGACAGAACAGACGTTTTTTGTACTATTCGTGTCACTTTACTACCGATACAGAATGCAGCACTGGCGAATAAAATTAAAAGCTCGTCAGGTAAATGCCCTGCAAAAATCAATATTATCAAGATTGTCTATGTTCAATATAGACGCGGCTTTCAAACCCATTACCGGCGTTTGTCAACGTAGTTGTCGCGTCATCTCATGCTGCTTGCTTTAAATCTTCTGGCCGAATCCGTTCCGGATTCAACCAGACCTGATTTTCCAGTTTCCAGTTCCTCGTATTCTGCGACCAGCGCTGAGGATTACGCTTTTTGGCCTCGCGATAGACCTGTTCGCGGTGCGCCAGAATCGCTGCGTCGCGGCCCTCATGACGCTGCGCCGGCGTTACAAATTTCAAGCCGCTATGCCTGTGCACCTGGTTGTACCAGCGTACAAATTTCTGCGTCCACGCTTGCGCCTCTTCCAGGCTTCCAAACGGTTTGTTCGGATAGTTCGGTCGGTACTTGCAAGTACGGAACAACGATTCGGCGTAAGCGTTGTCGTTGCTCACACGTGGCCGGCTAAACGACGGCGCCACGCCCAACTGCTCCAACGTGGCCAACATGGTGGCACCCTTCATGGCACTACCATTGTCCGAATGCAGCACCAGTGGACGGCCAGCCAGCCCTTCGACCAAGCTAGCCCGGCGCATCAGCAACGACGCCAGTTCCGACGATTCCGCCACATGCACTTCATGGCCGACAATCTTGCGGCTGAAGACGTCAAGCACCATGTACCAGTAGAAGTACTGGCCCTTGATCGCCGCTGGCAGCCAGGTTATGTCCCAACTCCACACTTGGTTCGGGCCAGTGGCGCAATGGCTGGTTAAAACACGGCTGGACGGCTTTTTCGCCCGGCCCCGATGGTGCTGCTGCGACGCCGCTTTCAACACGCGGTAAAAACTCGATTCCGATGCGATGAACACACCCCGGTCGGCCAGCACCGGTACGATCTGGCTTGGCGGCAGGCTGGCAAATTCCTCGCTGTTGGCAACGGCCAGGATTTGTCCACGTTCATCGTCACTCAACTTGTTGGCTGGTTCTGGCCGCGCACTGGTCGTCCGGCTGTCGATGCTCACAGCATCGTCACCATCCCGTACCCAGCGCTGGAAAGTTCGCAGGCTGATATCCAACTCGGCACAGGCA
>Ga0187843_10000606_pt1 | contig 24655 bp, 21 predicted proteins | sample SpaLakP09_SKY_43_FD_134516 | JGI IMG/M metagenome (GOLD analysis project Ga0187843, IMG submission 134516) | Oligotrophic lake water microbial communities from Sparkling Lake, Wisconsin, USA - SP09_SKY_43 | ecosystem: Environmental > Aquatic > Freshwater > Lake | place: USA: Sparkling Lake...
CCTTCATCGTCACTCCCTAGTAAGATTTTCTTGATCAGGCGCGCACGCCGTCTCTGGATGCAATATGGCTGGCCAACCTGAGCGACATCGCCACGATGGTCAAGGTCGGATTGGCCTGGCTGGAGGTAGGAAATACTGCACTGCCGGCAACGAACAGATTGGCTACACCATGGACCTGGCCATCCGGATCTACCACGCTGGAGCGCGGATCCGTCCCCATGCGTGCCGTACCGATGTGATGGCCACCATAGGCGCCGAAACGCATCAACTCGTCTTCGAGCTTTTCGCCATCGTAGACCAGACGGACGCGGCCATCCTTGTTGAACTCTTCGGCAAAGACATCCAGGGTGCGGCGGATGCTCTCGATGTCGGCGCGATGATAGCGCCAGTCGATGCGCATTTTGGGCATGCCCAGCGCATCCTTCTCGGAGGTCAGCGTGATTCTGCTCTGCGCTTGGGGGATCTGTTCGCCGTGCAGGTCGAGACTGAATTTGTTGGTCTTGTTTCTCAGCACGACGGAGGGGAACTTGCGCGCGGCGAGGGTCCGTTTGCTGACCCAATGCGTCAGGAAGCGAGCCGTATCCAGAGGATCGAGTGCCACGTTGGCGAGATGCCGCACGTACGTGCCGACGCCCCGCTCTTCTCCATCCTTGAGGCGCTTGCCGTACTCGTAACTGATCAGGTTCTTGGCCAGATACAACCCGGAGAGGATGCCGCTGCGATGGGCCGGATCCGTGATACGCGGAAAATGCAGACGCGCCACCACATTGTTGACGCCCAGTGCTCTCTGCTCGGGCTCGGTCAAGGCCAGACGGCGACGGCAATAGATCCCGTCCGGACTGACCAGATACCCGTGGCGTACCGAAGAGGTCGGCATGTCGACCGTGACTTCGCCAGCATTGCCGGCGATGTGGCACATGTAATAGCGGCCGACGACGTCATGCAGGTTACCGATACCGGCACTGTGAACGTCACGCGAAGCCAGCAGCAGGCGCGGCGTTTCGAGGCCACCAGTGGCCAGGACGGTACGCTTGGCCTTCACCGTAAAGTGCACGCCCGCCAGGGTGGCGAAGCGGGCGCCGAGCGCCTGAGCGCCGTCCTGCTCCAGCAGGATCCCGGTACAATTCGCGCCCAGCACAACCTGGGCAAAGGGCGACACCTCCAGGCGCCGAAAATAACGGTGAGCGAAATTGGTAGGACGGGAGAAACGCTCCAGTCCATCCGTCCTCACCCGTTCGCTCTGAAAACCGTCGAAGAGCGCGGAATCGGCCTGCGGGAAAACATCCTTGGCGCTATAGGCGTAGCGGCCAGCCTCCACGAGGGCATTGGCCTGCTCGTAGTAGGGTTCCAGCTCCTGATAAGCGAATGGCCAACCTGAATTCTCGACATAGGAACGCGCTTCGAAATCGATAGGATCGAAGGGCATGCAGCGCCCGCCCCAAATATTGGTCGATCCACCGAAACGGCGTTGCCGGTATTTATCGGGCGGACTGTGCATCTGCTCGTCTGCCACTTCACCCTCATAAAGGGCCTGCGTCGCCGGATCCTCCTTGAACTGGCCAGCGTCGAGCAGCATCACTTGCTGCCCGCGGCCGGACAATTCCAGCGCCAAGGTAATGCCGGCCGCGCCACCGCCGATGATGCAGACATCGGTCTCCAGTGTTTGTCCCGGCGTGAGACTGCTCGCGTCAAGAATCATGATTGTTTGTTGAACGGAAGTGAACTGCGAGGGCAAGCGATCATCCGGCGTCCCGTTTGGTTCGGATCCACTCGACCTGGCGATTGAAGATGAAGCGGACGTACATGGGCAATTTGGCCAGGATGTAGACGGGAACGCGGCAAAGATCCAGACCAGAGACGATGTCTGCGGCAAATCGGGCACGCGCCAGCAGCACAGCCGCTACCAGCATGACCACACCAGCCACGCCGAAGCACAGGGGCCACTTCCAGCCCAACAGCAGGAAGGCCGCCAGGCTGGCCGCAGTGCCGACAAGCTGCAGCAGCGCCAACAGCGCCAGCGGCGGCACCAGCAGGTCCAGGACCTGCGCGGCAAAACGCCATTTACCGCGCAGAAGCGCCGACAACAGCAGTTTGGGACCATTGCCGACCAGCAGCGCCAGGTGGCCATGCTCCCATCGGGTTCGCTGGGTCAATTGCGCATCCTTGCTGGCGGCGAAGACGGTTTCCAGGCCTGCATCCTCGCAATAGATAGGGGGAAATCCTTGCCGACCCAGTTCGAGGCCCAGCTGCATGTCCTCAGCCAGGTGTCCGCTGGCCAGGTCGGCTGCTGAAATCAGGGGCCAGGGATACGCGATCCCTGAGCCGGTGAGGCCGCAAGGCAAGCCGAGCTTGGCCATGCCCTTGGGCCGCACGTGGGCCTTGACCCGCATGGCAAACTCCGCAAGGCGCATCTTCATGCTGCTGTCAGGCGCAACGGTCATGAATTTGCCCTGCACCGGGCAACCGTGCCGGTGGCTGTCCCTGGCCAGATACTCGAGGCAACCCGGCTCAAGCGCACAATCAGCATCGATGATGATGACGATCTCGGGAGGATCCGCCTCCAGGAAGCGCACCCCGTGGTCGAGGGCGTAACCTTTGCCGCGCAGTACCGGATTGCTTCGCTCGGCCACTTCTGCTCCGGCAGCACGCGCCACCTCGGCCGTATCGTCGCTGCAATTATCGGCAATCACCACCACGCGATCACCCGGGTTGAGTTGCGCGCGTATCTGCGCCAGCGTCGGCAGCACGCCGGTCGATTCGTTGTGGGCTGGTACCAGTACGGCGATTCGTGGCCGAGGCGTGTCCTCAGCCTTCCTGGCACGCGCTGGAAGAAAAGCCAACAGCACTTGCGCCAGCAGGACGAACGCTGGCAACGCGAGTACCGCGACCATCACCAACAAGACCACCTGGGCTCCCGTCGCTATCCAATTCATCGCATCACCCATCGACTTTCCTCATCAACAAAACACAGTGACCTACGGCGACATCCGGCTTTCTTTTTTATGCTGCAGTGCAAACTAGTTAATAATACACCAACAAGGCGAGCAACTGACTGGCGAAAAAGGGCGCAAGATCAAAATTGCTCGCCGAAAATCGCAGCACTTCGATTTACAAAGTGAAAAGTTGTTCAATCGAATTGCCGAGCAATACGGATCATGTGAGCAACGTTCTCTCGGCACAGCCGAAAGATGCGCGCGCAAATCCAGACCGAGAGGGATCTACTCGACGAAGCCTGTGCCATTCTGCTTCAGAATGCGAAGGGTATTGCATATGAAATTTGAATCACGTGAGGCTCGCGATGAGCCACGTGAGGAGGGGGAGGCGCTGCGACGCTCGCAGGCCCGTGAAGAACTGGCACTGGCGCCAAAAACCACGCCGACAATAAAAAAACCGCATCCGGAATAATCCGATATGCGGTTTTTAAACTGCTGCGATGGATATCGCAAGCAAACATCTATTGGTCGGGACGGTGTGATTCGAACACACGACCCCTTGCACCCCATGCAAGTACGCTACCAGGCTGCGCTACGCCCCGACTGAAGACAAAGATTATAGGCTGCCTATGTTATTAAATCAACTGTTTCTGCAAAACATTTTTAATCATTTGTGGAAGACGGTCATGAGTTCCGGCATCGTCACCTCAGCCTTAGGGACACGGTGTCAGGCTGAAGCTCCCATCAGCGCCCGCCAAAGAATTCATTCATCAGGAAATTCTGCAGCCCCTTGGTATCTTCCAACCGTGCCGACAAGGTGACCACCCTGCCCAGCTTCTGCGAATCGAAATTGAAATCGCCCTGATAGTAGCGGCGAATCAGCGCAATCATGCTGTTGACTACCGCCAGTTGCACATTGCCGCCAAACCCGGCATCCACTTCGATCACCTGGTTCTGGCTGCGGCGCTGGTCGGTAGTCCACCCGCGGAAGCTGTATTGCGCCACGCGAGGACCCATGCTGACGATCTGGAAGACACCGTTGGTACCTCGCCCCCGCCGCTCCTGGAAGGCGATATTGGCACGGGCGATATCGTTGGCCGAAGGATTTTCCGCAGCGCGCGCAGCGGCATTTTCTTGCGCGGCGGCCTGCTCGGCCTCTTCACGCTTCTGGCGATTGCGATTGAGCGATGCCATGAAATCTTCAGCAGGCGCGGCAGGCGCCGAGGCTGCCGCATTGCTGCTCGGCGCCTCGGTGACGGGCAAGGGTGTGCGTTGTGAAACGGAAGGCCGCGCCGTGGGCGCACTATGCCTGGGCGCAGGCTTGGCCACAGGCTTTTTTTCGACCGGCTCGGGCTTTTTCGGCTCAGGCGGGGGCTTGGGCGGCTCCGGCTGGACCACCGGCGCAGCAGGACGGATGAAACTGACCTGAAGAGGTGCATCCGGGCGGCCGGGGGACTGCAGCGTGGGCGGCGTTTCATTCAGTTTCGCGCGCACGAACATGAACAACAGCGCATGCACCAGTACGGACGAGGCAATGCCCAGCGCCGTGCGGCGCCGAGAGCGGGAAACGACATCTGTTCTGGTCGACGAAACGATAAAACTCATACGGTGTGAAGACAGCGGCGAATAGACGGCCTGCGATTCATGCCGCCACGCCCCGGTGCGGGCACCTCATGCGCCCCTCCCGCTCCTGCCCTGCTTGCCCATCAACAAAGGCGCCATTTTAGCCGGTTTTGGCTTGCGCACGGACTCCTCTCCCTGCGCAGTGCTGATACCACCCCTTCAACGCCAGCGGCGGTGGCCACCCCATCCATTGCTGTACCCGAAATAGAAAGACGAAGAGGGATAGCTGTAGGCCGGATAAGCAGGATAGGCCGGGTAGGCAGGATAGGCGTAATAAGGTGAATACACCGGTTGGGCCGGATAGACCGCCGCGCCATTGTAAGGGCTGGCAGGTACGGCCACGCACCCGCCCAACAGCAACGTGGCGGGCAGAACGGTCAACAGCAGAACGGAACGCAGCTCAGGCTTCATGAGAACTCCTTCGGCGCAACAGCGCCAATGTGCCACTATCCCCTGCTCGCGGCTCGCCATCCAATCCCCTTACTATTTGTTACGCGGTTCATTTAAGTTTCAACTCAACTGACTCAATCTTCACCTACCGTTGCTACTGTGTATACCGGCGCAGCCATAATGAGGATGGGCCATGCTTATATAATGGCACGGCAACAAACCCAGCCGGACCACCCTCCGGCCCACAACCAAAACGAGACCTCCCGGCCCGCCCTGCCCTGCTCGGCGTCAGGCTTCATCATCAACAGCACATCATGACCACCCCTGCCTCTACCCGCCGCGCTCCCGTCGTCGTCATCGCCCCCGATTCATTCAAAGGTTCGCTCTCTGCCGAGGAAGTTGCCGCTGCCATTGGCGCCGGCATCCACGCTGCGCTGCCCGATGCGCAGGTCAGACTCTGCCCGATTGCAGATGGCGGCGAAGGGACCCTCGACGCGCTCATGCATGCTGGAGGAGAACGCCTCACCGTTCCATGCCGCAATGCCGCCGCACAGGCAGCATCAGCCCCGGTGGGTATCCTCAAGGATGGCACTGCAGTGGTGGAGTCAGCGGCCATCGTCGGCATCACCGATGACGCCGGCATGGCCGTCGCAGTTCAACAGCGCACCACGCTGGGCGTAGGCGATGCGATCAGGCAGTTGCTGGATCACGGGGCACGCCGTTTCCTGGTGGCGCTGGGCGGCAGCAGCACCAACGATGGTGGCGCCGGACTGCTGGCGGCGCTGGGCGTAGAGTTTTTCGACGCTGCCGGCGAGATCGTGCCGCCGGTACCGGCACAGCTGCAACGCGTGGCGCGGGTGGATGCCTCAGGACTGGATCCGCGCATCAAGGAGGCGCATTTCGTGGCCATGTCGGACGTCGACAACCCGCTATGCGGCCCCGAGGGGGCGACTGCCGTCTTTGGTCCGCAGAAAGGCGTCACCCCCGACCAGGTGGCAGCGTTGGATGCCGCCCTGGGCCACTTCGCGCAAGTGCTGGAGCAGGCCCTCGGCCATCAGGCCTCCGGCCAGCCTGGCGCCGGTGCAGCCGGCGGGCTCGGCTATGCGCTGCTGATGCTGGGTGCGCAGTTCCGCTCGGGGGCGGAAACGGTGGCCGACCATATCGGGCTGGACGAGGCGCTGGCGGGAGCGGATTGGCTCATTACCGGCGAGGGCCGCAGTGACGCGCAGACCCTGCACGGCAAGGCACCCTTCATCGCCAGCCAGCGCGCGCGCCGCGCCGGTGTGCCGACCACACTGCTGTCGGGCGGGATTGACCGCACATCGCTGGAAAAGCTGCAGGGCAGCTTCTCCGGATGTTTTTCCATCACCTTCGGCCCCATGAACCTGAAGGAAGCCATCGCGCAGGCACCCGGGCTGCTCAAGGATAGTGGCGAGCAGCTGGCGCGCTTGTGGCACGCCGCTGGCGGCCGCTGAACCAACTTTCCCCTCACAACGTAGCGCCCCCCAATTCAAAGGGGGCGCTTCGCTTGCACCTCCCAATCCCCTCCTTAACTGGTGCGGCAGCCCCGCCCTCCCCAGCCCTCAGCATTGCTCCCGCTTCATTGCGATCACCCCACCCGATTGCAGCCAAAAAATGACCCAGAATCCCCGCAATGCGCAAATTAACTAAAAAACAACATTCTTGAGGGCTGCGACAATTTGAAGCCTGGCTTGTTAAAAACAAGCAATGTAAAGAGAGCAAAAAATATATTTTCATTTTTGCAATATCAATTTTGCAACTTAAAGTATTGTTTTGATAACTTTATGACCCAAATGTGTTGTTTTTTAGACAAAATAATTGCCCCATGGATTTGTTAATTTCCGCACTGCACAATTGCCCCCTAATGCCCTGCAGAAACTCTGCAAATCCTTTACTGGCGCGGCTTTCCGCCCGACTAAAAAAATCACGAAAAGTAGATTTTCACGTCAAATTTTATTGCTCAGCTCCAGACCAAATGTTATAGTTCCGACATCAACGCATTTTTTGTAACAACCGTCAGAATTTGTCAGGAATTGTTTGATTTCGGGCAATACAGATTGACTGTGACGCAGTTGTCCCAGGGCAATCCAGCAAGTATCAAAGTGAGTTGATTTGGTTTGGAATGGAAAGCGCCACGCGCAATCCTCTTCATAAATAGTCGTAAACTTAAAGGATTGATCCCATGAAAAAGCTTCTCGTCACTTCCGCGATTACTCTCGCCCTGGCAATGGCTGGCACTGCAGCCCATGCAACTACCTTCACGTTGAACCCCACCAACGGCAGCGCCAGCATTTCCTCGCCCGACTACGCTGCAGGTACCAGCTTCAACAACACCTACAACTTCACCATCCCCAGCCTGAGCGACCTGTCGGCCTCGATCACGGCGACCTTTGTCACAACGACCAATGGCGGCGTGCAGACCCTGGTGCTGAAGAATCTGGCCACCAACGCCCTCTATGGCAGCACCAAGTTCACCAACGTCATTGGCAACAAGAGCTACACCACCTTCGCCATCGACGCAACCCACCTGACCGCCGGCAGCTATGCCCTGCTGATCACCGGCAAGGGCAGCTACGGTGGCTCCTTGATCCTGACGGCCGTTCCCGAAGCCTCGACCACCGCCATGATGCTGGGCGGCCTGGCCTTCATCGGCATGATGGCACTGCGCCGTCGCCGCAACGAAAAGAACGAGTCGGCCCTGCCGACCGGCATGGCTGCTGCTTGAGCAGTCTCCGCGCCAAAGAAAAACGCCCGACTCGTCGGGCGTTTTTTTTCGCAGCAGCAAATGAGCGATGAGAAGAGCGTCAGGGCGTCTCCAGCGGCATGTGCCGTGCTTCTCAAGCAAGACCCCCGCGCCGCTTACAAACCAGACTTCTCTCCGGACGACACCACTTTCGCTGGCGCACCAACCACAGTCGCCCCCGCCGGCACATCATGCAACACCACCGACATGGCGCCAATCTTGCAACCATCTCCCAGGCGCACCCCGCCCAGCACCTGCGCATAGGCACCAAATTCGACGTCATCACCGATGACCGGTGAAGGGCCGTCCGGATGTCGATTGCCAATGGTCACGCCCTGGCGCAGCGTGCAGCGGGCACCGATGACTGCCTGATCATTGATGAAGATATTGCCGAAGTGCCAGATCCTGAGCCCAGGACCGATACGCGCACCGCGCGGCAGACTGATCCCGAACGCTGTCTCGGTGAAGCGAAAGACAGGCCAATACACCGCATTCTGAAGCTTGCGAACCAAACCCGCCGGACGCGCATCGATACGCCGCCCCCAGCGATAGACCCAAATGGCCCAGATCGATTGCTCCTTCAAGAATGGGCGGGGCACATTGTAGCGCTCCAGGTCAGCCAGCCAGTCAGGGTCCCGCGACATCAATATTCCTTTCAAAATCGGTCATTCTTGAAGCTTCTTTCAGCATTCGTTGCGATCTTGCTGCCTTGGCATGATTACCGAAGAAAAATTCACAAGGTGACAACAAAATACCGCGATTATTTCACCATTTTTTTTAGACGAAAAAGGCGACTGTGCAGCGCAACAATATGATAAATTTGCCAAACAATCCAGCAACTGCGATTAATTGACGCGAAAAATTTCCGATTGGCAAAAAGTACTCAGGAACTTTATTTCGCTGTCCGGTTCAGTTCAGCTGGCTTCATGAAGCATCACACTTCCTCACGGCGAGACCAGTTTGACGGTGCAGCTCGGAAGTGGATGGGACTTCGATTCGTGACAAGAGCAAATGCCCTCGTGCTGCTCCGGTAAAGGAAACGGGTTTTGCCTGAAGATTCTTTCCGTAGCGCCGCAATGATGGCAGGGACCTGAACAATGGAATCGTCGTCACCCGGCCGTCGCCAAGCGGATGACATCGCGGCACAGACGACCGGTCTTCTGAATGGATCCACCCCTCTCATCTGAAAGCGCTTCCATGATCACGGTATCGAGCAGGCCCGAGACTTCCACCCTCCTGAACTTCTCTTGCCTCTCCTGCAGGAAACGAGCCCGCCCCAGCTTGGCCGCAATGCAGTGCGCTATGCCTGCTCCCGCCGTCCCGCAAGCGTGAGGCCCGCCATGCGCTGCATCGCCGTCATCCCCGCCCGTTTCGGTTCCAGCCGCCTGCCTGGCAAGCCGCTGGCCGACATCCTGGGCAAGCCCATGATCCAGCATGTGTATGAACGCGTAAAAGGCCTGCAAGAACTGGCCGAGGTGGTGGTGGCCACCGACGACGAGCGCATCGTCGCCGCCGTCACCGCCTTTGGCGGCAAGGCCTTGCTGACATCAAAGGACCATCCTTCGGGCACTGACCGTCTGCGCGAAGTGATGCAACACCATCCGGCTGATCTCTATCTCAATGTGCAGGGCGACGAGCCCCTGGTGAATCCGGAACACCTGCGCCAGCTGCTGCAGGCCATGCTGGCCGCGCCCCAGGTCCAGGCTGGCACCTTGTGCCATCCGATCAGCGCTGCCGAGGCAGACAATCCCAATACCGTGAAGGTGGTGCGCAACCGCGCCGGCGACGCCCTGTATTTCAGCCGCGCACGCATTCCCTTTGACCGCGAGGCCAGCGGCAAGACCCGCTACTTCAAGCATATCGGCGTCTATGCCTATCGCGCCGAACTGCTGGAAGCCTTCCCCCGCTTGCCGCCCAGTGACCTGGAGAGCTCGGAAATGCTGGAGCAGCTGCGCATCATGGATGCAGGCTGGCAGATCCGCGTCATCGAAGTTGACCATGCCGCGCCGGGCGTGGATACGCCCGCCTGCCTGGAGCGCGTGCGCGCCCTCATGGCCGGCCAGCCCGACCCGGCACTCAAGGCCGGCAGCCTGGCCGACATCAAGCTGGTCATCACCGACATCGATGGTGTGCTCACCGATGGCGGCATCTGGTACGACGACAGCGGCGAATGCCTCAAGCGCTTCCACGTGCGCGATGGCATGGGCATCAAGATGCTGCAGGAGGCCGGGATCAATGTGGCCGTCATCTCGGGACGCGACTCGGCTACGCTGCGCCGTCGCCTGGCGGACCTGGGCATTACCGTCTTCCACCTCGGCGCCAAGGACAAGGCCGCTGCCTGTGGTGCCATCATGGCGCAGTATGGCGTGCAGGCCGAGGCGACCGCCATGATCGGTGACGACAGCATCGACCTGCCCGGCTTTGCCGTATGCGCATGGCCGGTTGCGGTGGGAGACGCGCCGGATTACGTCAAGCGCCACGCGCGCGTGGTATTGGCCAAGGCGGGTGGCCAGGGGGCCTTCCGCGAGTTTTCCGACAGCATATTGAACGCGCTGAACCGTTCAGCCATCTATGACAGCGTTGCTGGTTATGCCCAGGCCATGAGCCGCATGACGCAGTGAGCTGCCCCAACAAACCAAGTGAGAACAGCATGAGAACAACCGGAATCCGGGTCTTCCAGGAACAGGCGCAAGCCTTGAACATGATCGCCGATCGCCTGGCCGAGGAATTCGAGCAGGCAGTCGAACTGATGTACAGCACCCGTGGCCGCGTGATCGTCTCCGGCATGGGCAAGTCCGGCATCATCGGCAGCAAGATCGCCGCCACACTGGCCTCCACTGGCACCTCTTCCTTCTTCGTGCATCCGGGCGAGGCCTATCACGGCGACCTCGGCATGTTCACCGAAGCCGATACGGCCATCCTCATCTCCTATAGCGGCGAAACCGAAGAGGTAATCCGCCTGATTCCCTCGCTGCGCCACTTCGGCCTGCGCATCATCGCCATCGTCGGCAAACGCAATTCGACCCTGGGCAAGAATGCTGATGTGGTGCTGGACGTATCGGTGCCGCGTGAAGCCTGTCCCAACAACCTGGCGCCGACCACCTCCACCACCGCCACCCTGGTGATGGGCGATGCGCTGGCAGTGGCCCTGATCGAAAAACGCGACTTCAAGCCCAACGACTTCGCCCGCTTCCACCCGGGCGGCAGCCTGGGCAAGCGCCTGCTGACCCGGGTCAAGGACGTGATGCATACCCAGGTACCCTGGGTCATGCGCGATACCCCGCTCATCGACGTCATTGGCCAGATGACCGAAGGCGGCCTGGGCATGGCCCTGGTCAGCGCCGACGGCAATCGCCAGACCCTGTGCGGCGTGATCACCGACGGTGACCTGCGCCGCGCCCTGGCCGCGCGCAAGGATATCTATCACATCACCGCAGCCGACCTGATGAACACCTCCCCCAAGACCGTGGCGGAAGACGAAATGTTCGTCGATGCCGAAGCCAAGATGCTGGAACTGAACATCACCGCCCTGGTGGCACTGAACGCGCAGCACCATGTGGTGGGCGTGCTCAAGCTGCTGGATGCGAAGCGGCTTTGATCGCGGCGCAAATATACGTATTCTCCCCTTCAGGCGCACGCGCAATGCGCCGGTATTTCAACATCACCCTCCTGCATGAGGAAACGGAACATGATCAAGATCAATGAGATTCAGGTTGGAAACGAACTGCCCTTCGTGTTGTTCGGCGGCATCAACGTGCTGGAATCGGAACAATTCGCAGTGGACGTGTGCGGTGAGTATGTGCGCATCACCAAGGAACTGGGCATTCCCTACGTCTTCAAGGCGTCCTTCGACAAGGCCAACCGCTCCTCCATCAAGAGCTACCGCGGTCCGGGCCTGGAAGCCGGCCTGAAGATCTTCGAAGCAGTCAAGAAAGCCCACGGCGTACCAGTCCTGACCGACGTGCACGAACCCTACCAGGCCGAGGAAGTGGCCAGTGTCTGCGACGTCCTGCAACTGCCCGCCTTCCTGGCACGCCAGACCGATCTGGTCATCGCCCTGGCCAAGACCGGCAAGGTCATCAACATCAAGAAGCCGCAATTCGTCAGCCCGCCGCAGATGAAGAACATCGTCGAGAAGTTTGAAGAAGGCGGCAACACCAATGTGATGCTGTGCGACCGTGGCGCGCAATTCGGCTACGACAACCTGGTGGTGGACATGTTGGGCTTTGGCGTGATGAAGCAGGTCAGCGGCAACAAGCCTGTGATCTTCGACGTGACCCATGCCCTGCAACAGCGCGAATCTGGCGCCGCTGCATCGGGTGGCCGTCGCGGCCAGGTCACCGAACTGGCCCGCGCGGGCATGGCCCTGGGCATCGCCGGCCTGTTCCTGGAGGCCCACCCGGATCCGAGCAAGGCCCTGTGCGACGGCCCGAGCGCATTGCGCCTGTCGCAGCTCAAGGCGTTCCTGGAGCAGGTCAAGGCGGTCGATGATCTGGTCAAGAGCCTGCCTGAACTGGATACGCATTGAGCATGGCCGCTCCCATCGAGGCTGGCAAGCCGCCGGTGCAAGGCGCGGCAAGGCCGGCGCGCGCTGCGTTGTGGTTTGGCCTGGGCCTGTATTTCAACAGCGCGCTGTTGTTGCTGGCCACGCCGATCTTTACGCGCCTGCTCAGCAGCGAGGCCTACGGCCAGGTAGTGCTCTACACCTCGTGGGCCCAGGTGCTGACCATCTTCGGCACCCTGTCGCTCTCGTCGGGCGTATTCAACAATGCGATGCTAGACTTCCCTGGCGAGACCGATGGCTACATGACCTCGATGCTGGGGCTCACCCTGGTCTCCACGCTGGTCACGATGGCAGTGATGGCGGTATTGATGCTGGTCTGGCGCGATGTGACGACCCTGGGCCCCACCCTCCTGGGCTTCATGGGGCTGCAGATGTTCTTCAACGCGGCCTTTCTGCTCTGGCAGGCCAAAGAGCGCTTCCAGTACCGCTACAAGGCCGTGGTCGGTGCCGGCATTGCCGGCTCGGTGCTGGGCGTAGGCGGCGCGATGTGGCTGGTACCCCATCTGCCGCAATGGCAGGTGCAAGTACGAATCATGCTTCCGCTGCTTCCGCCGATGATCGTCGGCGCAATCGTGCTGGCACTTCTGCTCGTGCGCGGTCACCGCTTGTACAACCCGGTCTATTGGCGCTACGCCCTCGGCATCAGCCTGACGCTGATTCCACACTATGGTGCTCAGGCGCTGCTGCAACAGGTCGACCGTTTTGCAGTGGACGCCTATGTCGGCCGCGCTGCCGTCGGCGCCTACGGTCTGGCGGCGGCGGTGGCCTCGGGCATCACCTTGTTCTGGACCGCGATCAATACCGTCTGGGCGCCCTGGATGCTGCGCCGTCTGAAAGCTGAGGACAGCGCAGCCGTGGTGCCGATCGCTACCCGCATCGTGGCCGCCGTCACCTTGCTGAGCCTGGCCGTGATGTTCGCTGCCCCGGAAATCGTCCGTTTCCTGGCGCCTCCCAGCTATGGGCAAGCGGTCCTGGTGCTGCCGTGGATGTTGCTGACGAGCGTAGCACAATTCGCGCAGAGCATCTGTCTCACGGTTCAACTGTTCCATAAGCGTGCCCGCTGGATCACTGCGGTGTCGCTCCTGGCTGCGGTGTGGGCCGTCGGCCTCAATGTCTGGCTGGTTCCCAGCTTGGGCATCGTCTCGGCCTCCGTCATTGCGACCTCCAGCCAGCTCCTGCTGCTGGTGCTGCATGCCGCACTGCTGCGCACGGCGGGGTACACCTTGCCGCTGAAAATGATGCCGGTACTGGCACTGCTGGCACTGGGTGCGGCCTGTGCAGAACTGTGCCGCTTCCTCGGCGACCAGCTTGTCTTGCGTGCCGCGCTGCTGGCAGCGAGCATGCTGGCCTTGGGTGCGCTGGCCTGGCAGATGCGACGTCTTCAACGCCGGAGGGCCTGATGCTGCAAGTGGATTCATTGTGCGTCTGCATGACGCCGCTGCATGTCCTCATTGCCGAACGCATTGTGCATGCGCGTGGCCGCAAGTTCGCGCGCGGCCTCTACCTCTGCCACGACGATACGGCCAAGCATCGCTTCTATGCCGAGCGGCTGTCCGCCATTTGCGAGACGACCGACTTCAAGGCAGAGGTTCAGCCGGTGCCGTCCGGTCCCCTGCGCCATTGGCATTGGGTGCGGCTATTGAGACGAATGCGTCTGCGGCTGGCGCAGCAATTTGCGGGAATCAAGGTCAGGGAAGTCGTGACCTCATGCTCTGCAGACCGGGCGCTGATGGCCCTGCTGGCCGTCTTGCAGCCGTCGGAACTGAGTACTTTCGATGACGGATTCGCCAATATCGATCCGTCGCCCCCGCCCATCTTCGTGCACACCCGTTGGCCGCAACGGCTGATCCTCCAGCTGGCCGGCATCGGCTGGTGGCCGGAACGCGTACATCAACGCTCGGCACGGCATTACACGATCTACGATCAAGCCAACGTCGTGCAGCGCCTGCAGCGCTTGACCTTGGGGGCAGACGACCTTGCCGTACCCGCTGCAGGGGATCAGGCAGCCGCCAACGAAGAGGATATCGTCGTCTTTCTGGGGCCTTATCCCGAAGTCGGGCCGGAAATACTGGAGGCGTTCGAGCGTGCCGCCCGCCAACTCAACCCCATCGGTTATTTGCCTCATCCGCGGGATGCGCACGGATTGCTCAAGTCGGTACCACGGCTGGAGAGCCTGCTGGTCGCCGAGGATTTTGTCGTACAGCAGCTACGCAAGGCCGGCAGCGCAGGGGTGCGCGTCTATGGCTACAACTCCTCCGGCCTGGTGAACCTGGCGGCCATCAAGGGTGCGCGGGCCTACAATTTTGTACTCAGCGGTACCGCGCCCAGCCCGGGCGGAAGAATGATGGAGCAGATGGGCGTCTCTTTGCTGGATTTCTAAGCGGTATCTCCGCGCCAGAAAAATGGGCTGGTCCCCGCAAGGGGCCAGCCCATTTTTCATACCCGCCAGGAAAGCAGGACACCTTCCTGGCGTGATGGTGGCGTGATGGTCAGGCGCGCTTGTAGACGTCGTCAAAGCGCACGATATCATCCTCTCCCAGATAGCTTCCCGACTGCACCTCGATCAGATGCAGCGGCAGCTTGCCAGGATTCTCCAGGCGATGGGTCACGCCGATGGGCAGGTAGATCGATTCATTCTCGCTGAGCAGCGTCACTTCCTCGCCCCGAGTGACCAATGCGGAACCGCTGACCACGACCCAATGCTCGGCGCGATGGTAGTGCATCTGCAAGGACAGCTTCTCGCCCGGCTTGACGATGATGCGCTTGACCTGGAAGCGTTCGCCCGAATCAACACTCTCATAGCTGCCCCAAGGACGGAAGACGCGCTTGTGGTGGACGTGTTCGGTCCGCTTGGCATCCTTGAGCTTGTCAACGAAGGCCTTTACGTCCTGCACCTTGTCACGATGGGCCACCAGGACGGCATCATCGGTTTCCACGACCACCAGATCTTCCACGCCCAGCACCGCGACCATGCGGCTTTCGGCACGGACCATGGTGTTCTTGACCTGCTTGAGGTGCACGTCGCCACGCACCACGTTGCCGTCGGCATCGGCCGGCAGCACTTCGTGCAAGGCGCTCCAGGAACCGACATCGCTCCAGCCGATGCTGGCCGGGACCACCACGGCACGGGCGGTATTTTCCATCACCGCGTAGTCGATCGACTCGGAGGGTGAGGCTGCGAATGCAGTCTCATCGAGGCGGCAGAAATCGAGATCAGTGTAAGCCTTGGCCACGGCTTCCTTGACGGCCGCACCGATCAAGGGACGATGTGCCTCCAGCTCGGCCAGATAATCGCGCGCCTTGAAGAGGAACATGCCACTGTTCCAGTAGTAACCACCCTGTTGCAGGAAGCCGGTAGCCGTGGCCAGATCCGGCTTTTCGACGAAACGGTCGACCAGGAAATTGCCGCTCCCGGCGCTATCGGCCGCACCCCGGAGGATGTAGCCATAACCGGTCTCGGGATGCGCAGGCTCGATGCCGAAGGTCGCCAGTGCGCCATTCTGCACAGAAGCCAGTGCGCGGCGAACTGCCTCGTGGAAGGACAGCGCATCGGTAATCACATGGTCAGCGGGCAGCACCAGCATGATCGCTTCCGGATCCAGGCGCTGCAGGTGCAAGGCGGCGGCGGCCACGGCGGGCGCCGTATTGCGGCCTTGCGGCTCCAGCACAATGCCCAGCGGGCGCACACCGATCTCGCGCAGTTGCTCGGCGATCATGAAGCGGTGGTCATTGCCGCAGACCACCAGCGGTGCCTGCACCTCGGGCCAAGAGCTGACCCGTGCCACGGTTTCCTGCAGCATGGTCTGCTCGCTCACCAGAGGCAGAAGCTGCTTCGGATAGGCTGCACGCGACAGCGGCCACAAGCGGGTTCCCGAACCGCCGGACAAGATGACGGGATAAATTTTGGTATTAGACATTAAGCACTCCTGGTTTCCTGATTTGCACTGCGCGATTTGAGGCGGCGATCCCGCGCATCGTTCCACTGTTCGTCCGGCTGATCGGAAGTATGTTTCATCTCGCCTTCGTGGGTGACACTGTAGGCGCCATACACGACGCTGTTCTCGAACGTGGTACCGCTGGCCACGCGAGTATATTCGAAGAGCACGCTGCGAATCACCTTTGCGCCACTGCAAATATGGCTTCCATGGCCGATCCAGGCCGGGCCGATGATGGTGGAGCCGGCGGCGACATGGGAGCCGGCACCGATATAGACCGGCCCTTCGATGGTGGTGCCCTCCCATTCGATGCGGGTGTTGAGGCCCACCCACACACCTTCCTGAATCTGGGTGCCGGGAACATACATCTGCGCCACTTCGCCCTTGAGCACGCTTTGCAGCACCGACCAGAAATCGGTGACGTTACCGATGTCGATCCAGTTGAAGAAGCGATTCTGCGCATAGAACGGCAATTGTTTTTCTACCAGCAACGGGAACAGGTCTGCGCCGATGTCGAAGAACTTGTCCTTGGGAATCAGGTCCAGCGCAGCCGGCTCCATGATGTAGATACCGGTGCTGGCCAGATTGGACAGGGCTTCTTCCTGTTTGGGTTTTTCCTGGAAGGACTTGACCTTGCCATCTTTTTCGGCCACCACGATGCCGTAGCTGGAGACCTGCTCCATCGGCACTTGTTTGGTGATGACGCTGACCAGCGCGCCCTTGCGGCGATGTTCGAACAGGGCGGAATGAATATCCAGGTCGATCAGGGCATCGCCACAGATGACCAGCGTGGTTTCATCGAAGAAACCGCCGAATTCCTGGATCTTCTTCATGCCACCGGCCGAGCCGATCGGGTCGGGAAAGACCTGGCCATCATCATCCACATAGCCCTCGAAGGAATAGCCGATACGCGCGCCGAAACGCTGGCCTTCCCCAAAGTAATTCTCGATGCGATCGTGCAGGTAGCTGACGTTGACCATGATGTCCTGGATGCCGAACTTCACCAGATGCTCGATCAGATACTCCATCACAGGCTTGCCCAGAATCGGGATCATCGGTTTGGGCAACGCGTAGGTCAGGGGTCGGACACGGGTTCCCTTGCCCGCTGCCAGAATCATTGCTTTCATGTTGGGCCTCTTTTCTTTCTGACTTTCTGAATGTGGATCGGACAACCGTGCCTGCAGGGCAGACCAAGAACTGCTCAAAGAACGCTATGCCCTTTGCGCTGGCCTGCGCGGCAAATCCTGAAGCTGTTTCAAGCGACAGGCTCAAGCAAATACTGTGCGCAATGCAGTTCAAACTGCCGGCGCAGTGCGGGTGATACATTGATGACCGACCAGGCGCGTTCATTGGCCAGGCAGGCGCCATACAGCAAAATCAGCGAGCCAAGGGCAGCACTATCCACATTGGCCAATGCACTGCAATCCAGCACGAAGGCAGCATCGGAGCGTGCTGCCCTATCCAGCAACAGCCTCAGCCTGTCGATATTGGGTTGGCCCACTGCGCCTGAGAGGCGCAGCCTGCATGGCCCACCCTCGGTGTGCAGTGACATCTCGGCACTGGCAAAGTCGGCGCTGGGGACGGACGATCGGCGTGCCGCCACGGCTGCGGGAATGATGGTACTGAACAGCAAGCGCAAGAGATTGACGCCGTCATTCCAGTAGCGGCGCCAAAGACCTGGCTCTTCCTTGATGCGCCAGATCCACTCCAGCCCCGATTTCTGTATCCACATGGGCGCGCGGGAAACAGTACCTGCCACAAAATTGACGACTGCGCCAAGGTGACTCACCAGCGGGACACGCAGCGAAGACAGATTGTGCTGAATCCATGCCTGCCCCTTTTTTGCTCCCAACGCTACCACCAGGAAATCGGCGCCGCTGTCGTTGATCTTCTGGATCGTCGCCGCATCGCTCATCTGCTCGACGCTTCCAAAGCCCGGGCTGTCAAATCCCACCGCATGCATGGACGAAGCATCGGCGTTGAGCTTTTGGCTGGCGCGCTCGGCAACGCCAGGAGGACCGCCAAAGAAATAGACGCTCATCGCAGCCACACCATTCTTGCCTGATTCCTGGCGCAAAGTTTCGAAGAGGGTCGAGCCGGCGACACGCTCCTTGAACGGCAAGCCCAATGCCTTGGCAATCCAGACCAGCGGCATGCCATCGATCACGGAGAGATCACTCTGAATCACCGAGAGGCGGAACTTGGGGTCGTCCAGACATGCGATGGAAAAATTGAGGTTGGGGGTAGATAAGAAGCACCTGCGCCCCTGTGCGCTGGCCTGCTGCATATGACGGGTCGCCTCGGCGACGCCCACCAGATCGAAGGGCAGGCCCAGGATGCAATAGACGTCGCGCGCGAAAACAGATGCATCCTGCACCGCGATAGGGAGCTCGTCTGCAGGGGCCACCAGCTTCGTGTTCATCATTTTGCTTTCCATCAAGTCGAAACCTCATCCTTTGTATATTTTCGCCGTCTGGCCGGGAGTGGGCCTTTCAAAGAGACCTGTTGCGCTTGAACTATCTGCACGCAATTCGTTCCATGAGACATCAGTGACATGCGTCAACTATGTGCAACACCTTCAATTTCGCTCCAACAACATCGGCGTGCATCGCCCGCCCTACACCAAACGCGTCGTTAAAGTTATGCTTGATGGCACAAGAATAAAACCGGAATCTGCCATCCTCGACCAGCCAATCTCTTCAAGACCTTCAGCATTTTTGCCACTTCACCGGAGTACCACCATGCCTCAACAGTCCTATTGCACTTCACCATCCAAACGGACCCTGATTGCCGCCCTGCTTTCTCTGACCAGCATGTCGGCGATGGCCCAGGAATGGGGCACCTATCTCAAGCCATTCGCTGCGGACTCGCTGTGGAACAGCCGGCCTGTGAATCCGACTTTCGGCGATGAAGTCATTCCTCCCACCACCGTGCTTCCGAAGGTCACCAACAAGGACTATTCAACCGGCATTTTCCTCGCCTCGCCGAATGACCCGCCCGTCACGATCACCGGTCCGGCCGGCAGCAAGGGCCTTTACAACGCTGATCCGGAAAACTACCAGGACGTCACCCTTCCGCATTGGCCCGCCTCCGTTCAGCCTGCGCCTGGCACTGACGGCCACGCTGATGTACTCGATCCCACCACAGGCATCCTGCACTCATTCTGGAAGCTCAAGCAGGAAAATGGCAAATGGGTCGCCAATCTGTATTCCTGGACCAGAATCAATGGCAGAGGCTGGGCCGATCCCGGGCAATACTATCAAGGGGCACGCGCGGTCGGCATACCCGCCTCGGCTGGGCTGATCCGTATCCACGAAGCCGCCGCAAAGCCTCAGTTCTATCCGCATGCGCTGGGCATGTCCCTGGCCTATACGGGGCTGAGCGCAAACCCGAGCTATGTCTTTCCGGCAACCTCGGGAGATGCACAAGCCGCCAAGGTGAACAGCGGCACGATTCCCGAAGGCTCCTTGCTGATGCTGCCGCCCGACTTCGATACCAGCAAAATCACCAACGAGGAAGTGCGACGCATCGCCGAGACCCTCAAGCGCTTCGGCGCCTACGTAGTCGACTCAAACGGTATTACTCCCTTCATCATCTATGCGGAAGTCAACTCCATCGCCAACCCTCTGAGCTTCGGAACCTACGCCGATGCCACGCGCGAACTGCAATTGATTCGTGCAGGTCTGCGACGTGTCACCGGCGCCAGCAGCTGGGTCGACGGCAACGGAAAAACCTTCGTGCCCAACAAAAATCTCAATCTGCTTTCGATGCGCGGCGTCTGGGCCCAGCAATCAGGCAACGTGCTTGTCAAGTACAGCTCATGGGATCAGGCAGTCGTGTTTCCTGCGACCCAGTCCGTCTCCGAGGTCGTGAACTACTCCAACCGAGGCATGAACCAGGTCAACTGGGCCAAGCCTCAAATGGGATCCCAATACAAGCTGACAGCCCGTACCACGGGTGGCGGCAAATTGCGTGTCACCATCTATGATCAGCTCACGGGCAAGGTGGTAACGGACACCGGATACCTGGGCAACAACGAAAGCAAAACCTTCACCTGGAACGCAAACTCGCCTCGCTTGACCGTCTATGCCCAGAGCGGCGTTGGCAACGGCTCACATATCGGCGGCGAACTCCTGCGGGCTGACTGAAAGGGAACAAGGCCAGTCCAGGAAAGGCGCGCAGCCCATGGATCACACTGCGCGCCTTCCATGACCCGCTGCAACCGCAGCGACGGCGCCACTATCAGCGGAAGCGCGCACGCACGGCGCGCAGCGGCCCATCAATGAACCTATCCACCAGCATCGCGAACACCCAAGCGCCCGCCAACGTCAGCAGGCCACGCAAAAACGCATTGTCGATCACCAGTTCCAGGTTAGTCCACAAGATGTGGTGAGACAGATAAATGGAATAAGAGTACACACCCGTTTTCTTCACCCATGCCAAGTTCAAAAGGCGGAAGGGGAAACTGCGCGGCGCATGGACCGAATAATAGAAGAGCGGAATCAGCGCCAGACCTTGCAACGAATAGCGCAGTGTCTCGCGGAACACATCATTGCGCACTCCCAGCGTCAACAGGAGCAAGACCGCACCCGCTGCGACAGCGATCAGGCGACACCGTGCCTGCGCCAACTTCTCGCGCCATGCAGCCGAAAGAGGCAGGGTCGCGAGAATGCAGCCGTACAGTATGGAATCGATACGCGTGTCGGAAGCAAAATAGGTACGATCGGCCGAAACGTGCATGACCATGACCAGGTAACACCGCCAAGCAAGAACCAGGAGGCAAAGCCCGGCCAAATATAACGGGATGTGTCTGCGTTCGGCCTTGTGCAGCATCAGCACGAACAGCGCGGGAAATACAAAATAGAAGTGCTCTTCAACCGCCAGTGACCAGAACACGCCCGTGCCGTAGGGAACATACTCATTTCCCGCAAAGAAGAGGCTGAAATAATTGGCGAAATACAGCAATTGGGCAAAAAATCCTGTCCACGTCGCATGCCCCGCCAAGATCCCGGCATACGTCAGCATATAAGCAAGCACCAGTGTCAGCAGCAAGGGAGGCGTCAACCTGAACAGTCGCCGCAAGTAAAAATGCGGGATATTGATGGTTGAGTTAGCGGCAAACTCCTTGGCCAGCAAGGTCGTTATCAGGTAACCGCTCAGGAAGAAAAAGATCGTCACGCCCAGCCCGCCCGGGATGATATGGCCCAAGCCGGCATGACTGAAGGCAACAATACCAATGGCCACCGCGCGCCATCCGTCAAGGGACGCAATCTCTTTCCGATCGGCGTGCGCATTGGTCATGCCAGAGCCCCAATCATGCACACGTGCAGCGTACGTTGCCCACCATCGAGCAAATCAGAAGAAACGTAATTTTCCATAAAATAAACTTCGGTCGATATGGACAGCCGGTGGCGAAGGCAGCCCATTATTTGCCGAGTGCGTTGGCTGAGTGTTGAATCCCGGAGATTTTGCCTGGCGTGGCCTCGCGGCCCGACGTCTGGGAAAGGTTGAAGTAATACAGGGCCCAGCCCATGCCGATGAAGAGCCAGAAATACCAATTAAAGGCGAGGTAGCCAAGCATGTTGTCCGATACGCAGACCACCAGGTATTCCACCAAGGCGCAGATCATGATCCCGGCAGCCAGCCGGTCATATGCATACAGCCGCAGCAGCACGCGCAGAGACTGATAGAAAATCGCAAGATAGGCCAGCAAACCGATGAGGCCACTGTCGAAGAACAGCTGGACGAACACGTTATGCGCGCCCCACTGGACATCTCCGGCCAGCGGGAAGAAGACGCTGGCGTAATGTCCAAACGATTCGATTCCATACCCGGTCAGGTAGCGCGACGGGGAAATCCAGCTCAACGCCGACTCCCAGAGGTAGACGCGCCAGGCAAACGAATTGAGCCGTGCATAGGTAGTGACGGTGTTGCCGTTGTGAAGATCGGCAAGTCGATCTTGGACACTGGGCACCATCAGCGCCAGAACCCCCAACACAACGATATAGATCAGGTAGCGGCGCTCAAAAATGAGGCCATACAGGAGAAACAGCACCAAACAGGACAGCCAGGCGCTCCGGGTCTGCGTGAACAGGAGCATGACAAACAGGAGCCCGGTGTACCCGATCAGCAGCCCCTTTTTCAACTGGCTCAGTTCAAATGTGGGACTCTTGACCATATACAGGCTCAAGGAAATGACGAGGGTCAGATAAAAAGCAAAAATATTGGCATGCCCAAACGTGCTCTGCAGCCGGAATCCTGTCAGTCCCCCGGACGCATGCATTGCCGTGCTGATCAAACCGTAGATCACCGGAATGACCGATGACGCCATGAACAACCTGATGATGAAGCGGAAATCCTCAGGGGTACGAACGATATAGAACGCGCAGACGAATACCGAGAAGTAAGACAACATCGACAACAGCGACTTGAAGGCTGGCACTGTCGCCGGCGATACGAATGCGCTGACAAACTCGATGGCAAGAAAAACCAGCCAGGCCATCGCGGCCTTGCGGGGCAGGAGCTTCGGTTTCTCAATGACGAACAGCAAGGCAATCAAAATGATGAGCGCGTTGATGGCGCCGCCCAGGCCTGCCGAGGCCCCACCGGCGGCGCCCACGCGGGTCGACTCCAGCACGATGTCGCCGGAGGCTCTGAGCAACAGCACAGCCAGCAGCAACAGTCTTCTGTTGAAGACGAAGAGTCCCCCAAGCAGAAGCAGGACCGGAATGGCCGCCAGCCGCATATAGCTGTCGCTCAACAGGTCGGCCAGCACGGGCAGGGCCAGACCTGCGAGCACAGCGACAAATGAGGCTGCACCGAGCAGCACCATCTGCGACGTATCCAGACTAATTTTTTTCATGCTCCTACGCATCCTCAACTTGGGCTCTCATGGTCTTTCGGTGTCTGCTTTGACGCTACAGCTGCTACCCAATGCACTGGCTGGCGCTTTCGCAGGAAGAGACAAGCCATTACTCTCTATCGCGGTACCAACAATCCAGGGGCAGTCTTGCCAGTGGCCATCACCAGGTCCTGCAGGAACCGCCTTTGCAACTCATAAGCTTCGACCTGGCCAGCGGTGTCCTGAAGCAGGCTGGAAGCACGGACCAGGATCCCGTCTGATACGCGGCCATCCAATCCATCCTTGAAGATTTTCCAGCGTGCCGCGAATCCTCCGTTGGGGAAACCATCACCAATGCGGACCCAATAGCTGACCGCTTCGATACGATCTTTGTTGAAGGCCACGAACCTTGCGCCCTCTGCCGGCCCGGAAAGTGCGTTGACCGGAATGGATGCCGCACCCCGATACTGAAGATTGAACCCCTGTGCCACGTAGCACACCTCCGGCAGGTGAATCTTGACATCCTGCGTCTGTTCGCTGGCGTAGGCCAACGCCAGCATCACCATCTGGCCTTCGGCATTGACATAGGTGCGCGTGAGCACATCATCATAGGGTTGGTCCGCATTGCGTTCGGTTCCGTCGTCAAGACCGACGTTGACCTGCAAAAACGGCGACGGTACCTCGCGCCAGTCGCCAAACCGCACTGGAATGAGGTCGGCGAATTTTCCCGTCTTGACCACGTTGACCTCGTGCGGGACGAGCAAATGCACAATGCCCACGGAGACCAGCATCACGATCACAAGAGGCAAAGCCACCCGGAGGTTCATTGAAAACTTGCCGCTATCCTGCAATATGCTGCCAGCCCGCTTTCTCTGCAGCGCTTCCGGCACAGCCTTTCCTCGCCAGCGCGCATGACGTACCGCTATCCAGCGCAACACCCCATCCAACCCGATGATCAATGCCAGCGCGACGAGGAACAGCAGCATCCCCGCAAAGCCATGCAGGAAGCCCTGCCCGGCGGCATCGCCGAGATAGTAGGTGATGAGGGCCAGCACCATCACCCGAACGGTATTGGCCGTAAAGGAAATGGGAACGATCAGTATCGCCAGCAGGAAATTGCGGAACAGGGATTGGTGGCGGACCAGGTTCATGTAGAGCAAACCCAGCGCTTCCAATGTAAAGAGCGAGTTCAAGCCAGCGCATGCATCGGCCACCAGCAATTGATAAGGGCCGATATAAAGGATGACGCCGCTGCGGGCAATCGGATAACCGAAGCCACGCAATACCAGCTCAGAGGCATAGGAGACGCCAATCTTCAAAGGCTGCGTCAGGAAGTCCACCACCGAGGCCGGCAGGGGCACCATGAACAGCATGAAGAAGAAAGCGAACCACAAGCGGCCGCAGGTACGCACACCGAATTGCAACAGGACGATCCCGACCAGAATCGGGATCAATGATCCTGCCTCCATGAACAATACCGTCTGCGAGCGGCCAAGGACAAAGCACGCCAACCCCAGCAACACGGCCAGCGCACCGGCACGCGGTGCAGGGTTGCACACGATGAGGCCATCCTGGTGCATTTGCTGGATACATACGCACATTCAG
>Ga0187843_10000607_pt1 | contig 24626 bp, 26 predicted proteins | sample SpaLakP09_SKY_43_FD_134516 | JGI IMG/M metagenome (GOLD analysis project Ga0187843, IMG submission 134516) | Oligotrophic lake water microbial communities from Sparkling Lake, Wisconsin, USA - SP09_SKY_43 | ecosystem: Environmental > Aquatic > Freshwater > Lake | place: USA: Sparkling Lake...
GTTGCGTGTGAATTTTTGTTATAATCCCATTTATATTTTTTTCAATATTTCCAATCACCTTTTCTTGTCCACGATAAATAATTTTCCATCCTCTTAACAGAATCTTATTGTAAATTTCTTTTTTCAATGTTATGTAAAAATAATCTATAGGCATAAACATATTCATATTATTTTCTATTTTTTTTATTATTATATAAATTTTTCCATTGTACTTGTATTTTGGATATTTTCTCTCATACACGGAAACAGAATCTCCGGTTTTGAAATTGTGTGGTTCTGAAAGCAATACCCTAGAATTCATATTTGATTGTTATTTAGATGTATTATTTATTATATAAATCAATTTTTATATTGTGATGTAAAAAATGTAAATATATTATTATAATATAATAAACAATTGTAAACAATTACAAGTAAAATTGATGCAAAAAATAACCCAATATTTTTTCAACACTACATCAAAAATAAGCACCACGGCAAAAGAAGATATTATTATTATTAATTATATATTAAAATTTGATGGATGTAGCAAAGGCAATCCGGGTCCTGCGGGAGCTGGCGCAGTTTTATATTGCAATGATGTAGAAATATGGACAACAAAGCAATTCGTAGGTGAAAAAGAAACAAATAATTACGCAGAATATTGTGGTTTATTGCTGGGATTACGACACGCGGTTAAAAAAAACATACGCGTGTTAAAGGTTTGTGGAGATAGCCAATTGGTTGTCAAACAAATGAAGGGTGAATACAAAATTAAATCGGAAAATTTGTATCCGCTTTACAATGAGGCAAAAAAATTAGAGGGTAATTTTGATAATATCATTTTTGAGCACATTTATCGACAACACAATACTAAAGCAGATGCCTTGGCCAATGCTGCACTCGAAGACCATCAATTTATTGAAGAAGTGAAAAGCGGATTCAAATAGAATAGAAATAAGAAGATAGCAGAAAATTCTTATTCAATTATATTCTAGCAATCCAACATTTAGATGTTGTCTCGGTTTAAATTTCAAAAAATCCAACTGCTTTGTTGTTGTTGGGAATTCGTTGAACCCATAAATATCCTGCAGCATTAACCATTCAAAAAGGCCACCAGAATAAATAAAAACATTGTGAAAACCGAGCTGTAATAATTGGTGATATTTTTGGAATGCTTTATCGTCGTTGCAATTCCTACCATACACAATAATTTTACTATTTTTTCCACTGCGCAAATATTTATTAATAATAGCTTCTTCTTGATTAGCATTTACTGTGCCGATAATTAGGCAACCTTGTTCAGAATCAGATAATGTATTAATAAGTAAATAAATTTCGGGATTTTTGCACGCGGACTGCATATCTTCGAAATTTATTTTTTGCATTGATGAATGAGAATTTCCCATAAATAAAGTGTTTGAATATTTCTAAATTAAAATTTAGTGATTATTTCAATGATTCATTCAATGATTGTAAAATATTTGCAATAATTGTTCTTTCCAAGGTTGGTCAATAAGTTGCACATTATTATTCATAATATTTATCAATCTAAGCCAACAATGTCTTCCTCTTAGTTCTTCAGGAGCTTGATTCCAGAGGGAATCTGTGTAAGTTTGCAAATCTTTTATCAAATGCGTTTCTTCTTTTGGTATAATTTTCAAAATTTTATCAATAATTACAATAACATTTCTTCCTTCTTTGCTATTGCTCATTGAATAATATAAACTCGTATCTTTATATTATTATTTTATTATTTTATTTCAATTGAAATTCACGACTATTTCTACTTTCTCCTTTTTGATACTCTTTGACGCAGAAACTGACAATTCTTCTCTCTTCTTACGCGTTTTGGAATTACCTCCATCTGCCAAATTTTCCTTACGCTTGCTTGTACTATTGCGATTATTCATATCCTTCTCAATAGTTTCATAATTGTCTTCAATATATTGAATCACCTTGTTATCCAAAGTCCACTTGAAAAAATTAAGTTGTCCAATTGTCGTTTCAATGAAAGTTCCATCCTTGTAAGGAAGGCTTATTCTATCCCACCTACAAAAAGGATCGAATCTTTGCTTGCTATACGCTTTCAATTTCAACTTGTAATCGACATAGACTTTGAATCTGCGAATGTGTCCATTTGAATCTTCGATATTGTACAAGGTAAAGTTCTTCTTTGCATAATTTGTGGCAAACCAATCCACTATGCGAAGAGAAATTTTTGATTCACCAGTAATAATTTTTAACATCTTCTCGAGATTATTGTCTTTGTTATAAAAATCAATCAAATTATTCATTAATAAATCATTCTGTGTTGTATAAGTAGGCGTCGCCATTTTATTATGTTTAATAGTATTTATAGCATTCTATTTAAATACTTTTATTTTGATTTGTTTATTTTTCCACCTTTTTCACAAGTTATGAAAGGTGAATAGGCAAATCATCGCGAACAAATTGCGCATGGCCTTCGCGCGTCCATTTAACTACTAGTGTTAAAATTTCCACCCCAGAATTGTGCGCTTTTTTAACAGCGGCTTTGTATTCAGGGTCAATAACAGAAGTTGTGAAACGATTTACATCAGCGCGTTGAATAACAAAGCACAAAATACAACGGATTTTGGGATTGGAAGTGTGAATGGCTTCTAGTTCACGAATATGTTTCAAGGCGCGAGGGCTCACCGTGTCGGTGCTTTTTTTTCGGTAGCCATCGGGGAAATATGCGACTTTGGAATAAAAATCGCGCCCCTCAAAGTTCATTTTTTTGCGTTCTTTGGCAGAAACATCTTCATAATCGGCAAGAGGGACATTTTTTATTTCCATTATAAATGGCATACCATTTGCGTCGATGCCGCTGAAATCAAAGCGCGAATCAACACCCAAATCGGTGACTTTTATTGTCGTTTCTCGGCGCCAGCTCTTTAAGTTCTTTAAAGAAGATAATAAATTTTGATTTAAAGCCGCCTCCGCCAAGGTTTCGGCGAGTTTAGGATAAATGCCGATGATTTCTTCATTATTTCCTTCTTTGTGAACTGACAAATAGATGCGGTGACTGCATTTTGCAGGACTTTTTGTTTTTGATGGGGGCATTGCAGACATTAAAACCCTCGCATTTGCATCGGCCAATCCGCAACATCCGAGAGAAGCACTGTGTGCAATAACTTCTTTTCTCTCGATTTCTGAGTTTTCATTTATCAAAACATCTGCAACATAAGGCGTTTTGATAAATTTAGATGGCCTTTTTATTACTAGTCCTTCAATTAATTCTTCTAGTTGAAGCATTTTAATTTGATAAGTTATTTGCATTTTATAATATAATTCAATTTTTTATTAAAATAAAAATTTACCTCAATTATTATTTAAAGATTATGAATTAGAATAATAAAATGAGGTATTTTTTTGATTTAGATAATACATTATGTATTACTGTTGATAGTGATTATGAGAATTCTAAACCCATTTTGGAAAGAATAGAATTTTTAAATGAACTAAAAAAACAAGGAAATACAATAATAATATGGACAGCCCGAGGTGCAACATGTGGTATTGATCACAAAGAACTGACAAAAAAACAATTACAAGAATGGAATATAGAATATGATGAATTGCTTATGGGAAAACCTAATTATGATATTTATATTGACGATAAAAGTTTTAATGTAGATTCACTATTACCAATTCCAAAAATTAATTGCAAATCAAAAAAAAATACTAGTCAGATAGTTGAAAAGGGGTGGGGAAAAGAAATTATATTTGCTAATAACTCAGAGTATTGCGGAAAAATTCTATGCTTTAATAAAGGAAAAAAATTTTCTATGCATTTTCATTTAAAAAAAAAAGAGACATGGTATGTTGCCAAAGGTAAATTTCTATTGCATTGGATTGAAACAGAAAATGGAAAAATGCACACAGAATATTTAAATGTTGGAGATGTAATTACAAATGAAAGAGGAGAACCGCATCAAGTTAAAGCTCTAGAAGATAGTGAATTGTTTGAAGTATCTACAAATCATATGGATGAAGATAGTTATCGAGTTTGGAAAGGAGATTAAATTTTTTAAAAAGTTTAAAAATATATATATATTATTATTATGGATAATTCCTGCAATAGTAGTTTTTTTAATGAACTCCCCAAGACGGAAGAAGAAAATTCTGTAATCGTATATGTAGCAGGAGGATTGTTTGGAGATTTTTTCCATCAGTTGTCAGTAATCAAGGAAAAATATTTAATTACAGGAAAAAAAGGACTATTATACATTTCAAATAGAGGAGACGCTTTTCGTTTTGGATTAGAGAATACATATAAAAACACATACGAATTAATTATAAGACAAGACTATATAGAAGATTACAAAATTTACGATAATGAAAAATATGACATAGATCTTAGCACTTGGAGGGGTAGTTATGGTGCATTGTATGATAGAAATTGGCACAACATATTTAAAAATGAATATAAAATCGAGTGGGGAAAAAATAAGTGGATTGATGTTGAAAAAGATGACAAATGGAGTAATAAAATATTGGTAAATGAAACAGCTTATAGATTTTCAAGCATAAATTACAATGATTTATATAACATTTTTAAAGATCAGATTGTATTTATAGCATTTAAAGAAACAAATTATGAAGATTATAAAAATTTTGTAAGAAAAACTGGTTTGGAAGTTGAATACTATAATCCAAAAAGTGTATATGATGTAGCTGTAGCGATAAATTCTTGTAGAGTTTTTGTTGGGGTCCCTTCCGGATTTATGTCTATGGCTCTTGCATTAAAAGCAAAAATTATAATGGGTGAACCACCCATTAACGCCGAAAAAGAGTTTATAAGATATTTGGATAGACATGTAGATAACTTGTGGTTTTCAGTTTTATAAATTTAATTTTAATCATCGTCAAGTTATAAATAATCATATAATCATTTGCAAATAAAATTAGAAAAAAAATTATTGCATGTATTTAATGAAAATATTAATTATAGGTGATATAATAATTGACACATATTATTATAGTACTACAAATAGAATTGCTCCCGAAGCAGATATTCCAGTATACGATGTGTGTTTCGAAAAAAATATACTAGGAGGGTCAGCAAATGTAGCTAATAATTTAAAAAACTTGAATTGTGATGTAGAAATAATATCTGTTATGGGAAATGACGACATTTATATTAAATGCAAAGAAATGCTACATGAAAAAAATATAAAGTATAGATTATTTATAGATTACGCGCGAAAATCTACGCATAAAAATAGAGTTATTTGTGAAAAAAAAATAGTAAATCGTTTTGACATAGAAAATACAAATAATATTAACGAAGCTTTAGAAAAAAATATAATAGAACACATTAAAACAATTCAGGATGTAGATGCAATAATTTTATCCGATTATTCAAAAGGAGTTTTAACGGAAAATTTGTGTCAGAAAATAATAAACTATTCTAATGCCAATAATATTCTAACATTTGTTGACCCAAAAATAAAAGACTTTATTAAATACAAAAATTGCTTTTGTTTTAAACCAAATTTTAACGAAGCAACAAAAATATCCGAGACAACAGACATTATGCAATCTTATCAGTATATTAAAAATTCTTTGAATAGCAATTATATTATTATTACTAATGGAGGAAATGGTTTATATATTAATGATACTCATTTAAAAATAAATAAAAATGTTAAAGTCGTTGATGTTACCGGTTCTGGTGATGTTGCTTTATGCATATTAACATACACTTATATAAAATATAAAGATATGATTTTAGCGGGAAACATTGCAAATTTTGTATGCGGAAAAGGCGTAAAACAGTTAGGAAATTATGTTGCAAAATTATGTGATATAGACGAGTATTACAATTTCTTTTTAAAGGAAGAACTTAAAAATAAAATAATATACGATAACGAAGAAAATAAACTACTACTTTTAAACGGTATTAAATCGCAAAAAAATGTAGTATTTACAAATGGATGTTTTGATATACTTCATTCCGCACACATTAAATTGTTACAATATGCAAAAAGTGTGGGAGATGTTTTAATTGTTGGTGTAAATTCAGATGAATCAATAAAAAAAATAAAGGGAGAAAAAAGGCCTATAAATAAACTTGATGAAAGAATTGAGTTATTAAGCTGCTTTGATTTTATTGATTATATAGTAGTTTTTAAAGAAGAAACGCCATTTAACATATTAAGTGTCTTGAAACCTCATATAATTGTAAAAGGGGGTGATTATAAACTAGAAAATGTTGTTGGTGGTAATTTTGCTGAAAAAATATTATTATTCAATTTTGTAGAGAATAAAAGCACCACAATGGTAATTCAAAATATAATAGAAAAATACTAGAAAAGTAAATTCTAGATTATTTTTATCTATAATAGTTTATTTTATACCTATTATAGATGTAATTTACAGAATACTTTACACCCTTGAAGATTTAAAATGGGACAAATTATGAGTAATTTTTTTATGTTTTTATTATAGCAATGACGCATAAAAGCGATGATTATAAAATTTCTGCCGTAAAATATTATTTGAAAAATAAAGACAATATAAGAAAAACTTGTAAAATTTTTGATTGTAAGAAATCTACTTTACAAAGATGGATACAAAGGTATAATTCTACTAAAAATCTTACAAGAAGAAACAGAAAATCAATATCATATAAAATTTCTAAACCACAAGTAAATACTGCATTAGATTTATTGAAACAAAACGAACAACTGACTATGAATGAATTATTGGTTGATATGAAAAATAAATATCCTACATTTGATATTACACCTCAACATTTAGGACAGATTGTTAGAGACAACAATAAAACAAGAAAACGAACAAGGCACGAACATTTTCCAAAAGAAAGATACAAGAAACCAATAGATAAACAGACAGAATTGGATAAATTTTATAATAAGGTAAAACAATTTCCAATAAATAAGATTATTTGTTTAGATGAAACAAGTGTTGGTTCTGCATTAAAACCAACTTATAGTAGATGTAATTTAGGTAGGCGTTGTGTAATAAAAACTACAAGTCAATTTGTATTTCGTAAATTTACTTTATTAGTAGCAATAAGTAATTCAAAATGGGTGGGTAAGGAATTATATGAAAAAGGTGGTATGACGAAAGAACGATTATTGGAATTTTTAGAAAAACATATTTTTCCAAAATACAAAAACCATCTTATTATATTGGATAATGCAGGAAGTCATAATAATGAACTAATCAAAAATGCGATTATAAAAAGTGGTAATGATTATTTATTTTGCATCCCTTATACACCGAAAACAGATGCGATTGAAGAGTATTTTAATCAAGTAAAGACATATTTGAAAAAGAATAGAAATGTTGAAAATTACCAACAATTAGAAAATAATGTAAATAAAGCAATTGAAAAAGTAAAACCTGAAAATTATAGAAATTATTTTGAACATGCTTACAATTTGAAGGAAGGAATAAAATTTCACAGAAAAACATCAACGAGAAGGCGTAAATTAAAAAATTATAAATAATATACTTAAAAATTAGATGGTTTAAGTATATAACTGGTATGCGATTAAAAAGTGAATTATATAAAAAAGAACAGGAAGAAATAATAGACAAAATTATAACCATTTTAGATTTAGAAAATAAGAATACATATACGCTTTATGAATTAGATAAAAATGAAGAAATACAGAAACAAATAATGGAATTAATTCCTGAAATAAGAAAATGGTTTTCATTTAATGGGATTAAAGCAGTTGGAGAACCAACTAAAATAAAACGACCATGGTTGTCTATAATAAAACATTTGATAAAATCAAAATATAATATAGAAAGTAAAGATTTTCAATTTACAGAAAGCGGAAAGCATATTAGAACACATATTTATAATTTTATTTTGATTTAAAAATTCTTTTATTAGTATTGTTTATTCTATTTTTATTAATTTTATTTTGTCTTTCTTCCTGTTCTTTTTTTTCTTCTTCCTCATCTTCAAGCGTAAATAAGCAATGTTTTCCTTCTAAGCATATATCATCCCATGTTAATTGTTTAATGATTTTTTCATTATTTTCAACAAATCCTATCCAAACACCAGCAAAACCCCCTTCTTCACTCCATTCATTTTTAATCCAACAATTAGGATATTTATCTAATAAACCATCTAACCATTCATAATCAGGGTTCCAAGCAGACCATAAACTAAAAATTATTCCTCTTGTACCACGCTTTAACATATCTATTGTTTCATGATAAACATATTCATCATCTTCTTTATGTTTCAATTCATTAATAATAAGATTATTAAATTCTTCTGTAAATTCTATATTTTCACAAGTAATAGTTATGCGGTTCCAACAATCATTCGGCATTTCTATTATAAGTAAAAAAATATATTTAAGTTGTTTGAATTATAATTATTTTTGAGTTTGAACAAATTAAGATTTAGACCTTTTAACATTTAAAACGCCTATTTATTATACATAAACCGGTTGCTTTTACATATTGGACAAATTTTTTTATGACATTTTACAAAACATATTGTATGAATTTGATTACCACAACTACAGCACAAAACATAATTATTACAACATTGTTCCATACAAACTACACATTCTGTTTCCATATATAATTTTCTCTTTACAGACATAATAGCAATATCTAAAGCATTGTCATTTTCAATATAATAATGATATATATCATCTTTATTTAAGAAAATAAGGTTTATTTCTTCTGTATTAAGTTCACTTTCAATTATTTTAAAATAATCGTCAGTTGTTGAATTTCTCTCTATAAATACTAAAAGTTTATCTATTTTATGGCATAATTTTGTTATTTTCATTATTTCATCAATATTTCTACATGAAGCAATATTTATATTAAAATCAGGTAATTTGTTTTTTAACTTTTGTTCCATTGTCTTTAATTATAATTATAATTATAATAATTATTTTTAATTCAATTTTTTGTATAATCGGTGTTTGAAATGTTAAAAGGTAAAACAGCACATTTTGTAAATAATAAAATTGAAACAACATATTGAACTTAAATTATTTAATCATAATATAATGGAGTGCTCTATTTGTTACGAACAATTTATTCAACCGACAAGCGATGAAAATCGCAAAGAATTAGAAGAAGAATTTGGTAAAAATCATAATGACGATTATAAGTGGTTTAGATATTGTGCGTTGTTGCTTCTTCCAAATACGAAACCCAGATATAAGTGCAATAATGATAAATGTTGTAAATATATGTGCAATTTTTGTTATGAAAAAACTATAAATGAAAAAAAAATATTTAAGTGTCATTATTGTAGAATGAATGATTACAAAACATATATGAATATAAATGTTTTACGAGAACTACAAATTAAGGTATTAGGTGAAGATGGTTTTAGAAAATGGTGGAGAGAACAAATATTAAATATGTAATTGGCATTGTAAATAATAAAAAGTGTAAATCTTAAATGGTGTAAATTGAGCAAACTCCTACAAATCATCAAAATAATCGTGTAAATCTTCGGTTTTAATTTCAATCATTAAGATAATATCATGACTTGTTAAATTGTAAGGGCACATTTTTAAGTAAGATATTAGTTCTTCAATTCGTTTATTAAGGTCTTTTAACCATTCTTCTTTGTCGTCGTAATCATCATACCACCACATATTTTCTTCTGTCATTTTTGGCTCTTTTATTAAACCTTTATGTTCTAAAACCATAGTATAACATTGTTTTATTTTTGATATACATTCATTTTTACAACAAACAGCACACCAATAACAATCATATCCCCACTGAGTAAAATTTTCAACCCTTTCATTAAAGTCAAGTTGTCTTTTATTACATCCGTCTGTTTCACATTTATTAAGACATTTTTCACATATATGAAGATCCTCATACTTTTGTTCTATCTCGCACCTAGTACATAATTTATCTAATCTTTCTTGCTCTTCGTATGCTAGTTGTCCTTCTTCTTCTAATTGTTGTAAGTCGTGCTTATAATCGCACATTTGGTCATAACATCCTTCACATATCAGTTCAGTGTATATTTCATAAACTTTGCAACGTTTACATAAATTATCGCTCATAATCATTTTAAGTTTGTGTTATAAATATGTTATGGTTATTTTAAATCAATTTTTTATTTCAATTTTATATTATATTCGTTAAATTACTTAAAATAAAATCTTTAGGAATAGTATAAGGATGGAAAAAGAAGTAAATCTGCCAACCGACTTTTTCAAAGGAATTAAAATTTCCTTGAAAAGTGTCTTGAAACATCCTGATGTAAATTTACCCAAAATTACAAATGCTGTTATTAAGTGTAATAAAATCGTTATTCAAACATTAATGTTTATGAAACTTTTTTTATTAGACCATTATGATAAGCATAATAAATTACCAAACATTAATGTTGAGTTCATAAATTCTTGTATGAAAATATTATGTAATGAAAAAGCAACTGGAAGACCACCTAAAAAGGAAATCAAAGAATTAAAAGATACTTTGAGTGCATTTTACAAAACTGATTTTCAACCGCTTATTCAAAATGAAAACTTGGATTATACTCATATGAATACCATTTTAGATTATCTTACTATTGATATTCTTACGATGTATGAGAATAACATCAAGTTTCATTATGTAGAATATGTTGAACGATATGTAAATGTTGTTTGGAAAAAAAAATTTTTTATAAATAAAATAAGAAAAATGAATATTACACAAAAAGAAAAGGAACAACTAGTAAATAATTTATGTAGTCAGTTGCGAAAAATCAAAACCGATTTATTGAATGTTACCGAATGTTCTAAAAATTATAAATCACATATCATGTATCATAAATGGATTAATCAACAAAAACAATTTATTACTCCAAATAAATCTACATATAAAAAAAATAATATTGTTTATGATTTAATGTGTAGTCCTTTTGATTATTTTCCTTGTATGATTGTTATGATGAAACAAGTTGAAAAGGAAGAACAAACAATTAGCAATGTATTTCCTATGCGTAGCGAAATAATACCAAAACATATAAGATTAGATACAACTACATTAGTTCATTTGTTAATGACGAAAACACAGGGAATTAAGAGTGAATATTTAACGAAAGGAAATTTGAAACGAAATGAAAATAAAATATGGGAATTCTTTTTTAGAACAGAACGAAAGATGTTTCATAAAAAATATTATGAATTTCATCATATGATAGAAACAGATGGAATAAGTTGCACTTTGTTGCTATTGCGTAAGGATTTAATAGGAAAACGCCTACCGATGATGAAAAAAGGATTATCAGGTGAAACATATATTGATGAACTAACCGATTACACACAATTACAAAATAAGAAAATAGTGGGCGTAGATCCGGGGCTTTGCGATTTGATTTATTGTGTAGATGCTGATAATAAAGATGCAAAAAAATTTAGATATTCACAAGACCAACGAAGAAAAGAAACAAAGAAAAAGAAGTATTCAAAAATACAACTTGAATTGAAAAAGGAAAAGATAAATGGTAAAACAATAATAGAGTGGGAAACCGAATTATCCAAATTAAATCGTAAATCACTTAACATTACAAAATTCAAGGAATATATACAAAAGAAGAGTGAAATAAATGGGTTGTTATTTGCGTTTTACGAAAAATATATTTTCAGGAAACTACGACTACAAAGTTATAGAAATACCAAGAAAAGCGAACAAAAAATGATTAACAATTTCAAACGCATTTTTGGTAATGAAAAAGATGTTGTTGTGTGTTTTGGTGATTACGAACAAAAACAACATATGAAATTCAAAGAAGCAACCAAAGGAAAAGGAATGCGAACTTTGTTTAGAAAGGCAGGATTTCAAACATATTTGGTAGATGAGTTCAGGACATCGTGTAGATGTTCTAAATGTGAAATAGGTATTTGTAAAAAGACAATGGTTAGGAAAAATCCTAAACCATTTAGAAGCGGTAATATTTTAGTTCATGGACTGATTTGTTGTAAAAACGGATGCGGTTATTGGAACAGAGATGTTAATGGTGCTACAAATATTTATAAGATTGCTTATAATGCGGTAAATAATAAAGAAAGACCAAATTATTTATCAAGAAGCAAGAATACTTCAACTGGTTTAGACGAACCAGTAAAATCAAAATTTACATGCCTTGAAATAGGCGAACCTTGTTAATTTTTAGTGGGATTTGTCCCATTTTAAATCTTCAAGGGTGTAAATATTAACAAATGGTTTAAAGTTTAAATCATAATCTGGAGAACCTCCGTTAGGGAAATCTAAATTTGTTACAGGTAAAGGAGTTGTGTTAAGTTCGGGTTCCTTATCAAATACACTTTTATTTACATATGTTAACTCCAATGTTTCCGGAAACCTATTACTTATTGAACCACAATTATTTCCGTGAGCGTGAACCAAATAATGTGTATTGTTTAATTTTTCAAGACATTTAAATTTATCTACCTGTGAAGTCCCGCAACCATTATCATTTAAGCAGTGAAATTCTACTACTAGTTGCTTAATGCTAGTCAAGTTTTGAGTGTTTAAACATTTTAACCAGGGGTACTCTGCTCCTTCAACATCCATTTTTAAAAAAATATTGTTGTAATTGTTGCACAACTCTATTAAATTTGTAGTGTCGTGATTGTTAATATCACCAATATTCTTTTTTATAAATGTAATTTTATTTGTATAATTATAAGGAAACTGGTTTATTGTTGCGTCAAATGCGTAACTATTTGTCTCATTCATATTATATTTATTAATAAAATCTCTCGAAAATGATTCTTCATCGCTAACACCAGCGGAAATATAGCAATCATATGTTCCATCTAATTCACATAAAACATATCCCCCATCTCCATTTACTCCAAGTCTAAATTTTTTTTCTAAATCATATTGATATACTTTAAGTATCTGCTCTCTAACTTGAAAATGGTGAATATAAAAACTCATTATATATATACTAAATATATTATATCTTAGTATTTTAACATAAAAAGAATATAAAATATCTATTTTAATGGAGAAAAAGTTGAATGTTATTGCACACATATATAATGAAGAATATTTATTACCTTTCTGGCTTGAATATCATTCACAAATTTTTGATAATGGAATAATAATTGATTATTGTTCTACGGATAGATCAGTAGAAATTATAAATAAATTTTGTCCAACTTGGAAAGTTATTACAACGAGAAATATCAATGCAAATGGAACTCCAAACTTTGAAGCTCGTCTTATAGATTCTGAAGTAATGGATTTAGAAAAAACTATATCGGGATTTAAAATTTGTATGTGTGCAACAGAGTTTATTGTTTTTGAAAAAGAAACCAAAGAAAAAATTATAAATTCATTGGTACAAGGGAAAAGATATCACATATTTTCTTATTCAATGTGCAATATGATGAATTCTTTTTATCCAAGAAATGCAATTGAATTCTTTGAAAATATTACACATTTGGGTGGTCATTTAAACAGATGTTATAGATATTTACATTCCGAACACTTTTTAAATTATGGAGTAGGTCGACACGGTTATAGCGATGTAGATCATGAAAAAATTGTAAATACATCGGATATTTATATGTTACATATGAGAGATTATCCATGGAACAAAGAAATGGTGCAACGAAGATTTCAAATACAAAAAAATATTCCAGCGTCAGACACCGCTGCTGGATTAGGTTATCATCACATAACCAGCCATAAAAAAATATTAGACGACCACAACAGGGATTTGTTGGGAATGTCATCATTAAGTCATCCAGATTTTTCTAATTTAAGAAAAATGATCCAACAATCAATAAACCAATTACAAAATAAACCATTGCAAATAAATTATTCAGAGTTATTTCTGGATAGCAATTGGGGAGAAGACAATATTTTACTAGAAAACGATATTAACTTGTTAAAAAAAACAGACTTTGATGAATGTGGGTATAAGATTTTAAATATTGAAAATTTTAATAGTTTTTTACAAGAGTTTATTAAAGATGAAATAAAAAATGTTACCCAAAAAGAAGTGAATTTGTTAAATTATCACAATGAAATTAGTAATGATGAACACGCAACAATATTAAATTCGATGCCATATAAAAAAAAATCATCTCCTGAATTGGAAAAAATGTCCTCTTATCTTGAGGCATATATTTCCGAAATACTGGGGGAGCCAATTAAAATTTTTAATGATGATTTATGGTTCAGAATATGTAGACCCAGTGTTGTGTGCGACAATGACTTTAATCCTTGTCACAGAGATGTATACTTAGATTTTTATAGGAATATTGTTAATATTTATTTACCTGTTGCAGGTTCAAATGCAAATTCTTCTTTAAAAATACAGCCATGTAGTCACAAATGGAATGAAAATGAAACAATGGTCACAAAAGGGGGTGCTTTTTTTAAATACATCAATAAAAAATACTCGGTTGATGCTGTTGTTGCAAGTAAACGCCCTTTAGATATGATTCGCCCAGACCCTCAAATAGACCAAATGATGTTGTTTTCGCCGTATTTAATACACGGTTGTGCTGATAATAGTAATGAAAACGAAACGCGAATTTCACTTGAAGTTAGATTTATACGAAATGATGCTACTGGCGAGAAACAAGAAGCAGACTTTAACGAGTTTTTAAAAGTTCGCAATTGGCGATAAAAAGCAATTATTATATATTACAATATTTTATGAATATTGTAATACCATTGGGAGGATTAGGTGAAAGATTTTTAAATGAAGGATATAATTTACCCAAACCACTTATTAAGATTCTAGGAAAATCTATGATTCAGCATGTTATTGACAAGTTAACATTGCAGCCCTCTGACAATTTAATTATTATTTATAACAAATGTCTTAATAAAAATGATTTTGATAAAATTATTAAACAAGAATATGACAATGTTTATTTAATAGAATTAAATTTTCAAACAGAGGGGGCAGTCCAAACAATACTACATGGGTTGAATATTTTAGAAAAAATGGACGCGTCTATTCTAAAAAAAAAATATGTTATTCTAGATGGAGATACAATTTACAACACAGATATTTTAAATACATTTAGAAGTCAGATTAATAATGCAATTTATTGTTTTGAAGATGAAAATGAAAAACCTATTTATTCTTACATAAAAATAGATGAAAACAACATTGTAATAGATATAAAAGAAAAATGTAAAATATCTAATATTGCAAACACAGGGTGTTATTGTTTTGAGGATGGAAACATACTCAAAATTTACTGTGAAAAGGTTATCAAAGAAAATATTCGAGAGAAGAATGAATACTATACATCTTGCGTGATAAAAGAGATGATTAATGATAATAAAATATTTCAAGCAAATATAATCAAAAAATCTGATTTTGATTGCGTAGGAACCCCTTTTCAATTAAAAATGTATGCTATGAACAATCAAATTAAAAAATCTAACATAAAAAGATATTGTTTTGATTTGGATAATACACTTGTCACCTTTCCTGAAATCAAAAATGATTATTCAAGTGTGAAACCTATATATAAAAACATTGAAGTATTACGCAGGTTAAAAAGTTTTGGAAACACAATAATCATATATACTGCAAGAAGAATGAAAACGCACAACGGTAATGTTGGAAAAATTAATAAAGACATCGGAAAAATTACATTGGATACATTGGAAAAATTTGATATACCTTATGACGAATTATATTTTGGAAAACCCTATGCAGATTTTTACATTGATGACTTGGCAATTAATGCTTGTGAAAATTTAGAAAAAGCAACTGGTTTTTATCAAGAGTTTATTCAAGAAAGGAGTTTCAATAAAATACATGCGATTGACAACACATTCATAAAAAAAACTTCTAATAATAATGGTTTGTTGGGAGAAATATACTTTTACAAAAATATTCCACAACAAATTAAAAATTATTTTCCAAAATTTATTGAAAACTACGAAAACTCTGGTTATTTGATTGAAAAAATTAATGGGATAAATTTGTCTAGATTTTTTACAAGCGAACTTTTAACAGAAACATTGCTATTAAAACTCTTGGACACCATTAAAATTATACATAGTTCTTATGTATTTGTTGAATGTAATGAAAATATAAATATATATGCTAATTATGCTGAAAAAATAAGAAACAGATACGGTAATTTTGATTACACAGTATTTAAAAATAGCGCAGAGATTTATACACAAATATTAGAGTTTTTAGTTGATTACGAAAAAAATAAAAAAGGGTTGATTGGATTAATTCACGGAGACACAGTTTTTTCAAATATTATCATTACTGAAAACGACGATTTTAAATTTATTGATATGCGAGGTAAACTAGGAGACGAGTTAAGCATTGTCGGGGACATATTTTACGATTACTCAAAAATCTTTCAAAGCATAATTGGGTACGATGAAATTTTATTAAATGAAAATGTATCAAATAAATATAGAAGCAGTCTAATAAAAATATTTAATAAATTTATTATTGATAATTTTGGTGAAGAGAGACTTTATGATATTAAAATGATAACAAATAGTTTATTATTTTCATTAATTCCTCTTCACAATGATGAAAAAATATTAAAGTACTTTGATTTGATTAAGCCATAAAAATGTAATAAATAAATAACAATTAGAATGGATATAAATATAATTATATTAATAACATACAAATATAATGATATTGCTTATTAGTAGTTTTGTTACAAATCAAAGAGGCTATAACCGATACTCAAGGTTTGACATTTTCAAATATATGTTGCATAGTTATAAAGATATACCTTTTAGCGAAATTTATTTATTTATTTTGTTGGACAATGAATTTATTCACAACCAAGAAAATCTGACAAATTATATTTACACAACATTTTCTAATTTAGAAAAAGACAAAATACACATAACTTACGATAGATATTATCAACAAGCACAGTGGATGCCTTTTATTAACCAATTGGTAGAAAAACATGGAGAAAACGAGTTGGTGTGGTTTACTCAAAATGATGACCATATTTTTGTTGACTTTAACATGGATATATTAAATGAAGGATTGGAGATTTTAAAGAATGAACCTAATAAGCATAAAAGCATTTATTTTTCTCATTGGCCAGAAATCATTAGAATGTCTGGTAAATATCAACAACCAATTCTAGTCGGAAACTATGTTAAATTCGAGTTATCATTATTAGATAGCATACAAATATTTAATCTAAAATTTTTATACGATATATTTATTGAATGTAAATGGAAAACTGACCACATTAGAATTGACACCGTTTTATGTGATATAACTTCTAAAGTCCACGACGACAATTGTTTATCTCATTCCATTTTTGTCCCTTTAAGAGAAATGGTCAGACATTTTGACGGTTACGACCATGTGCAAATGGATAGAAAAGCTTGTGGGCCTCTGGTATTACCAAGCAACACTTTTTATTATTCAAAAGAAGTGTTAAAAAATAAAATAACGGCACATCACCATTCTTTTTGGACTAAAAACAATCATTTTCAAATTCCACAAGAATGGATTGATATAAATTTATCGCTTCATCCTTCCAATTTACTAGAACACTCTGTTCCTGAAAAACTAGAACCTGAAATTATTTTTGAAACCCAGCTTTTTGAGTTAGATATTAATAATATGACACCTATATCTTTAGGATGGAACAGTTTCTCAGCAAAATATAGAGCAAACGCATTCAATCGAAAAAAAAATAATGGTTATTTAACTTGTCCTTTTGATTTATGTATTACACCATACTTGGGATTATGCAAATGTATATTAGACGATTTTGATAGAAACAAATTTTTTAATTTAAGAATAGAATATAACCCCATTAATAAGCAAAATTGCATTTTAAACGAATATAATATGTGGTTTAATCATGAATCGGAACAAAAATTAAATGATAATAATGTTCATTGGCATCCTGGAAAATATATGGAAAACGATTTTACATTATTCAAAGAAAGATATGAAATCCGTATACAAAATTTTATCAATTATTTAAACGGAACATTGCCCGTCCTTTTTATATTTAATAATCCTCATGATGAACCAAAATATCTAGTTAATATATTAAAATTTAAATATCCAGAACTAAAATTTAAAATATTGTTATTTAACAACTCAGAAATAAACTTATTTTACAATCAATATATGCAGTCACCCGATTTTCCAGATAAAATTTACGATTATAACTATTCATACAATTTTAAAAATAAATTTAAAGAAATGAATTTATTATATAAAATTCATTTATAAAAGTAATTATGACTTAAAACATTTAAAAATTAATAAAATACTATAAATATGAGTTACAGTATTTTAGAAAATGCATTAATTACAGGAGGAAGTGGAATGGTTGGAAATAATATAACATTTGGTTACAAACCAACATCTACTGAAATGGATGTTACAAACACTCATTCTATTAACAAATATATAGAAAATAAGCATATTTCGTGTATTATCCATTTAACTGCTTTAAATTTAAGAGACTCTGAAAGCAATGTTGAAAAATCTATAGATGTAAATATTAATGGTACATCAAAAATGCTTCAAGTTGCAATGAATCGCGATATCCCTTTCATTATTTTATCATCTGGCGCCGTTTTTTCATCCGAAAATACTAATATGAAATTTAGCGAAAACTTTAGAACTTGTCCAAATTGTATATACGGTCACACAAAACGCGCATCAGAAGAAATAGCATTATTGTATAAAAAAACAATATTAATTAGAACCGGTTGGCTATTTGGAGGCAATCAAAAAACACATTACAAATTTGTTGAAAATGTTATTAATAATTTGATTATTAACAAACAAGTTAAAGCCTCTAATAATTTTTTTGGTTCGCCCACCTATGTTGTTGATCTTATCGAACAAATGAAAAATCTTATTATAAACAATTGCTTTGGCATTCATCATGTAGTAAATAATGGAACCGGAAGTGGTTATGAAATTGCAAAACAAATAGCGGATGTATTGAATATTAACGCAAATTTAATTTTATCTGTTTCGTATGAATCTGTCCCCAATTCAGGTCCAAAAAGAAGTTCTACAGAAATTTTATTATCATCATCGGCAATAAATACACTTCGGCATTGGAGAGAAGCGTTATGTGAATATGTTTTAATGTATTATAAAAACATTAATAACGAAATTAAACTATTACTAATAAATAATAGTTCAACAGTTGAGAATACTCCTTTAAAATGGCGCAACAGAGATAAATGTAGGTTATGTAACAGTTACAATATAAATACCTTTTTTAAATTAGAACCAACACCACCAGCAAATCATTTTATTTCAAATCCAACTTTTCAAGAAGTGATACCTTTAGATCTTTGCATTTGCGAGGATTGCAAACACATTCAATTAGTTCAAATTGTCGACCCCGTTTATCAATACTCTAATTATTTTTATGTATCTTCCACATCTTCTACTATGACAAATCATTTAAAAAATAGTGTTATTGAATTTACGAAAGAATTAAATATATTAAAATCCGACTACATATTGGAAATTGGTGCCAATGATGGTGTTTGCGTAAAACATTTGCTCGAAAGTGGATTTTCAAATACTATTGGTATAGACCCGGCGGCTAATATTAATAAAAGACACAGTCTTCCAATTGTTTGCGATTTTTTTGGTTCTAATATATTGAATCAGTTTCGTGAAAATTATAAATCATTCAAATTAATATACGCATTTCATTGTTGCGCGCACATTGAAAATATACAAGATGTTTTCGAAACTGTTTTTAACCTCTTAGATGATGCAGGCACATTTATAATGGAAGTAGGTTATTTTTACGAAGTATTTAAAAACAGGTTGTTTGACACAATATATCATGAACATATCGATTATCACACTTGTACGGCAATCCAAAATTTTGCATCTAACAAAAATTTATTATTAACTAAAGTTCAAAAAAATAATATACAAGGAGGGTCTATTCAATTTTACTTTTCAAAAAACAAGCAAACACTTATTGACAACAGTGTTTATACGACAATTGAAGAAGAAACAAAAATAAACTTGCACAATTATGAAAAATTAAAAGGATGGCAAAATAAAATATTATTGTGTGGAAATGACATAAATTACATTTTAAATAGTTTTGTTTCTTTTGGAAAAAAAATTGCGGGTTACGGTGCATCCGCAAAGTCAACAACATTTCTTTATCAATACAAACTTTCAAATAAAACCATTGAATATATAATAGATGATAGTGTTTATAAACAAGATTTATTTTCGCCGGGCTTGCACATACCTATTAAATCTATCGACTATTTAGAAATTTGCAAAGTTGATTATATATTAATTTTATCGTGGAATTTCACAGATGAAATCGTAAAAAAATTAGAATCATATAGGAAGAATGGTTTGAGAATAATTATACCATTTCCAGAAATAAAAATAATTTAAACCATTGAATATTGTAAACCTATAATTCCTTCTCTACACTAGTGCTTATTGGTTTCATAAACTGTTCCTGTTTCATTAAATCTTCTAAATATCCCGAATTATTGTTGCCATTTTGAGAGAAAAATGGGTTCATTCCTCTTTGTCCCACCATTTCTCGTTCCGCCATTCGATTATATGTATCTTCACGTTTATTTGGTTGTCGTTGAAACTCATTCATCAAATGCTGTTGTCCTTGGTCCATTATTTCTCTCAAACCCAACATATCTTCTGTTGAAGATAAACAACGATTTACCACTAGATTTTCATTGTGCACCTCATAACTGTTGTAGTCTTCTTCCATATTGTGCGTTCTAATTTGACTTGGCGACGGCCTCGGCGTTCTTTCTTGTTTCTCTCCATTACTCCATTTCCATTCTACAATTTCCATAAAATATATATAATTATTCATTCTTTATTATTTTATTATCTAAACTAAACATTATCTTTTACATTATATTATTTATTTTTCGCACAATAATATAAATGTTTAATGAAAATATCTTAACTGTCATTTTAGGACTGATTGCAGGAGTATTGGGAGGCGCATTAGGGCAATCCGGTGCTGAAGTTATGTTGCCTGGACTTCTTATTCTCAACATTATTCCCGATTTTAAAACAGCGGCTGGTACTGTTCTTTTAACCATTTTGCCCCCTCTTTCTCTCCTCGCCATTCTCGAATATTATAAAAGAGGCCAGTTAAATGTTAAAGTTTCTCTAATTTTAATGATCAGCTACTTCTTTGCAGCTTATATTGGCGCTTATATTACTAAAAATGTATCCGACGCAAAATTGGAATATGCTGCTTCTTTTTATTTTTTCATTATTGGTAGTTTCTTCTTATGGAATGCTTACACTGGTTTTTTTGGAAATAAATCAAAAACTGAAGGAACGACCACAAAAACTATTTCTGGATTTAAAAATATTTTCAGAATTCTTGAAGGACCTAGACGATTTTAGAATGCGTTTTTATCGCTTTTTACAATATTTAATTGTTTTGTAAATAAAAATGCATGTGTGTCTTTGCGTCTGCGTTTTAAATTGCAGTCTAAACAAGCCATTACTATATTATCACAATTATGTCCTAAATCATTATTGATTCTGTCAACTGTCCATTGTTTCATTTCTCTCGATATTTCATATAATAAAAACATTTTATCTTTACAATAATAACATTGCAACTTGCATTCATATAACTTTATTATTATTGTTTCTAAATCTATAAAATTTTTGATGTTCAATAATTTTCGAATTATATCTTGTTGTTTGTAATTAGATATTTTTTTATTCAATTCTCCCTTTATTATGCTTAAAAATATGTTTGTATCTGTATTTGAATTTAAATTATCAAATAATTCTTTTATTACAAATTCTTGTTTTTCTGCGGTAAAATATTCTTCAGATAATCCCCATTTTTCTAATGTTTTTCGTTTTTTTACTTCTTCTATCTTGTTTGTCATTTTCTTTATTTGATATCTATTGTTTGTGCCATTAATCAAAATTTTTTTTTCTCCTTCTTCCATCTATTTTCAATAGATTTTATTTTTACATTGTCTAACTAAAACAATATTTTTTATTTTTATTATAATATATAATATATATATATATATATATGTCAAATCGTAAACTTATTTATAAGTTTCAAAAAAAAGATAGTAGAGATTATATATTTAAGGCTTCCCTTGAAAATCCCAAATCTTTCAACTTAAGAGTAATAAATAGTATTACTCAAAATAATGTAACAACTACCACAAAAACTATATTAGCATCAGTTTTTATAATACCAAATTTGCCTAAAATAATAAATCAAGGACATATAGGTGCTTGCGTGGCCAATGCTTTTTGCTATAATTTAATGCAACAAACAAAAAATACTATTTTTTTATCGCGTTTATTTTTATATGCAAATTGCAGAATTTTAGATTTTATGCCATTAAATGAAGACGGTGGAACCTATGTACGAAGTGCTTGCGCCGCTTTAAAAAAATATGGTACTTGCATAGAAAAAGTTTATCCTTATAAATTTAGAAAAGTTTCAGATATGCCTAAATTAGAAGCGTATTCAAATACTAAACAATTTCAAAAATTTAACTATAACTTTATTATACAAGATTTAACAAGTATCAAAAGTTGTCTTCACACTTATAAAGTGCCAATAATATTTGGATTACATATTTATCCTAGTTTTATGACGGAAACGGTTGCAAAAACTGGAATTGTTCCTATGCCTAATATATCAGAAGAAACCTTGCAAGGAGGACATTGTGCATGCATTGTAGGATATAACGACAAAACACAAATGTTTACTTGCGCAAATTCGTGGGGCACTTCCTGGGGGAATAATGGATATTTTTATTTGCCTTACAACTATGTAATAGATTCTTCATTGGCTGGAGATTTTTGTTTTACAAATTTTGTATATTAAAAATATTATTTAACAAAAATGAGTTAAACTCTTGTTATTATAATTTATTATACTTTATGATAATGCAAACAACAACAACAACAACAAATACAAATAAAAGTGATGAATGTATTGAACTAAAAAATATTAAATATAAGACTATGCTTCTAAGTGGAAATATCATTAATGAAATTAAATCGTCACACGATGATCTAACAAATTTGGAAAAATTCTTGGAAGATGACAAACAAAATAACAAAAATGAACCTTGGAGTAAATTGGATAAAACTATTAAAACAAAAAAATTGTTGTCTTTTGCGGAAAAATACACCAAAGACAAGAATTTTGACAAAGAAGAAGAAAAGTTACTTGTCGCGTTTTTAAAAGATTGTCTTGATCGAAAAAAATTGCAGCGGGTTAAAGATGTTGATTATGACAAAACAAGTGGTGAAATCAAAGATGTACCAGCTCTTTATTATAATAAATTTTCCAAACATTTCACTTTGAAGAATCTTGATAAACGAGTTAGTACATTGAAGAGTTTGCCTCCAAAAAAGGGGGCAACGCGAGGAACCGTTAAAAATACCAAAGCCGAAGACTCTTCTGACTCTGACAAAGACGAGAACTAATCCACTCTAATAAATAAACGATCGATTTAGATATAAAAGGTATTTTCTATAATAATATAATAAAGACTTTATGATATTATCAGATTTATATGAATTGGAAGATATACTTGATTCATTAGTTCCAGAAGGAGAAGAAGAGGAACAATTTTATTTCAACGAAGATGAAGAATGCGACATTATTGAAAATGTTATGCAGTTGATGCATGAATATATTGAGGAAAACCCTTGTGAGGTTTCTGAACCCGATTTTCACGACGTTATGATTGAAAGCATAAAAGAAATGTATTCTCCTATGGTTTCTCCAGAAATTTACACCGGTTGTTTAGATAGAGATAAAATTCACGACGACTTTGATGATTTAATTGATATTGCCGCGGATTTATTTTATAAACAAATTATGCCACCTCGATCTTTCCCGACAACTTTTGTTAGAAGCGCGCCACCCACTCCAGAAAAAATCGCATTTTTAAAATCAAAACTAGATTATCTGGCTTCCAAACCCCAGCCTCAACAGAGAACCGATGAATGGTACAAATTTCGTCACAATCTAATTACTGCAAGCAACGCATATAAAGCATTTGAAAACGCGAATACACAGAACCAATTAATATACGAAAAATGTCAGCCTCTTGAATCACAAGGCGATAAATTCTCCTATGTAAATATCGATACGCCGTTTCATTGGGGACAAAAATATGAACCCGTTTCTGTGATGTATTATGAAAATGAATACAACACACATGTTGGCGATTTCGGCTGCATCCAACACAATCAGTTCTCTTTTTTAGGTGCATCGCCAGATGGCATTAATAATGACCCTCTTAGACCCAACCGATTTGGCCGCATGTTGGAAATTAAAAACATTGTGAACCGAGAAATCGATGGCATCCCCAAAAAAGAATATTGGATTCAAATGCAACTTCAAATGGAAACTTGCGACCTCGATGAATGCGACTTTTTGGAAACACGATTCCAAGAATACGAGACAGAGGCATATTTTTTAGAAGACGGTGCTAACTTCACCAAAACTGCAAAGGGAGATTGGAAGGGAATTATAATGTATTTTTCAACGCCTGAAGGACGCCCCCATTATATATATAAACCGTTGACTATGGACGCCGAAGAATTCGAAAAATGGGCAGAAGCCAAAATGGATCAGCTTTGTGCAACCCATGTAAATGAA
>Ga0187843_10000608_pt1 | contig 24601 bp, 25 predicted proteins | sample SpaLakP09_SKY_43_FD_134516 | JGI IMG/M metagenome (GOLD analysis project Ga0187843, IMG submission 134516) | Oligotrophic lake water microbial communities from Sparkling Lake, Wisconsin, USA - SP09_SKY_43 | ecosystem: Environmental > Aquatic > Freshwater > Lake | place: USA: Sparkling Lake...
CGTATCCACCATCGGAGATTGGTCTAGTTAACAAATCCCAAGCAAGCGAAATCGCACCCTCTTTAAAGTAATCACCGAATGAGAAGTTGCCACACATCTGGAAGAACGAGGCATGACGTGTTGTCTTTCCAACTTCATCAATATCTAGGGTTCGCACACACTTTTGAACAGATGTGGCACGTTTAAAAGGTGGAGTTACTTCACCAAGAAAATAAGGTTTGAATGGAACCATACCAGCATTAACTAGCAAGAGATTGGGATCGTCGGCGATTAGCGATGCCGATGGAACAACTGTATGAGTTAAACCTTCTCGGTTATCACTTTCGAAAAAGCGCAGCCAGCGCGAACGGATCTCGGCGGATTCCACTGTTGGGGATCACTCCGCCTTCTTCTTCTTTTTCGAACGAGCTTTGCTCATACCCGCAGCGCTAATTATTGCGCCAGCGACCTTTACTGCAGGCCCACTCTTATCCATAAATCCAGTTGTTGCATCTGCGACCTTCGTTGTTACATCTTCAACATTTTTAGTAATCCGTGCAAAACTTTCAAGTGGGCTGTTAATTAGTTCAACCGTACGCGTTGATTCGTGCATCAAAGGAGCGGCCTCATCAGTTAGCACTTTGAGAGAGACCTTGGCCTCATCAATTAAGCGTCCAATTCGGATAACCGCATATGAAACTGCGATCGCAATGACAAGGAGTGAGCAGGCAGCGATAATCGTTGCGACTCCTCCTGGACCGGTAACCATTTATATCCTCACTTAGTTTTTAAATCTATCTCTAGCCTACCTGAGAAGGCCTTTAATTCTGGTCTTCTACCTTTGTGGCTCCGTCAACGCCACTTTCTTGGCGCTGTGCCGGTGTAATTGGAGTGGGAGCGCCAGTAAGTGGATCTCCCCCGCTGGCTGTCTTTGGGAAAGCGATTACTTCTCGAATTGAATCGCTACCTGTTAGAAGTGCGCAGACGCGATCGAGACCAAGTGCAATTCCACCATGAGGTGGCGGGCCGTAATTAAATGCCTCAAGCAAGAAGCCGAATTTACTTGCCGCTTCTTCATCACTCAATCCAATAACTGTAAATACATCTTTCTGTATCTCTCGGTCATGGATACGAATTGATCCTCCGCCTAGTTCAGTACCGTTTAGAACAATGTCATAGGCATAAGCCAAGGCGCTTGCGGGATCGCTAGCGAAACTCTTTGCAAACTCTGGTTTAGGTCCAGTAAAGGGATGATGTACCGCTGCCCAACCACCATTATCTGTTGGTTCAAACATTGGTGCGTCAACTACCCAAAGAAATTCCCAAGAACCTTCAGTAATTAAATTGCAGCGCTTTCCGATTTCAAGACGTACCGCGCCAAGGAGCGCAAGAGAGGCGCTTCGCTCGCCAGCGGCGAAGAAGATAGCATCGCCAGGTTTTGCTCTGGCAGCGGCAACAATTCCACTTTGCTCTGATTCAGAAATATTCTTTGATACTGGTCCACCAAGTGTTCCATCTTCATTTACCAAAATGTATGCCAGGCCTTTTGCCCCGCGCGCCTTTGCCCAATCTTGCCAAGCATCTAATTCACGACGCGGTGAAGTTGCACCACCGGGCATCACTACGCTTCCCACATATGGCGCCTGGAAGACACGAAATTCTGTCTTGGCAAAGAACGCGGTCTGCTCGATAAGTTGCAAGTCAAAACGTAAATCCGGCTTATCAGATCCGTAATTTTGCATCGCATCGGCATATGTCATATGACGAATCGGAGTTGGAATATCAAAGCCCACTGCTTCTTTCCAAATCTTCACCAAGAGTTTTTCAGCGACAGCCAAGATATCTGCTTGATCAATAAATGACATTTCAATATCTAGTTGCGTAAATTCTGGTTGACGATCAGCGCGGAAATCTTCATCTCGGAAGCATCGTGCTATCTGGTAATAACGTTCCATACCGGCGACCATTAGGAGCTGCTTAAATAATTGTGGCGACTGAGGCAACGCATACCAACTGCCGGGTTGCAGGCGAACCGGAACTAAGAAATCACGTGCGCCCTCAGGAGTGCTGCGAGTGAGATATGGAGTTTCGATTTCAAGAAAATCTAGATCCTCCATCACACGTCGAATAGTGGAGGTAACTTTAGAGCGAAGTCGCAAATTAGCAGCTGGCTTCTCGCGTCGCAGATCTAGATAGCGATACTTCAAGCGAACTTCCTCTGAAATCTCAGAGTCGTTTCCGCTATCTACGGGAAATGGCAATGCGGCAGATTCGCTCAGGACCTTAATGTCATCGCCCATTACTTCAATGGCGCCCGTCGGTAGAGTCGAATTGGCGTTGCCTTCAGGACGAAGTACCACTTCACCCGTGATTTGCAGACACCATTCAGCGCGCAACGAACCTGCTAAAACTTCATCGCGAATAACAACCTGTACCGAACCAGTTGAATCACGCAAATCAATAAATGCCACACCACCATGATCACGACGACGAGATACCCAGCCTGCCAAAGAAACGCTCTGACCAGCATGAGTTGCTCGAAGTGATCCAGCGTCATGTGTTCTTAACATTAGAGAAAATCCACCTTAGAAAATTAAAAACCTTAGAGCGCTCCGGTTAGAGCCTTCTGCAATTCCTCAATCTTAACCGATGAAGTGGAGCCATCGCTCATACGTTTGAGTTCGACCGTCCCTGATGCAACCTCAGAATCACCAAGAATAATTACATAACGCGATCCACTCTTATCGGCAGCCTTCATGGCACCTTTCAGTGCACGATCACCAAATGCGATCTCCGTGCGGATTCCAGAAAGGCGTAACTGCGCTGCCAATGAGAGCGCAATAGATTTTTGGTTATCACCTAGTGGAATAATAAATAAATCAGATGAGAATTGGTTTTCAACCAAAACACCTTCCGCTTGCACCGCAAGAAGAGCACGATCAACACCTAACCCAAATCCAATTCCGGATAACGCTTGTCCACCGAGAATCTCCATGAGTCCGTCATATCGTCCTCCCCCACCAATTCCCGACTGGGCGCCCAATCCTTCATGAATGAATTCAAATGTAGTTCCGGTGTAATAATCCAAGCCACGAACCATCCGCGGATTGACTACATATGAGATGCCAAGTTGATCGAGGTAGCTCTTAACTTCCGCGAAATTCTTGGCCGACTCTTTCGAGAGATAGTCAAGGAGTAACGGTGCATTCGCCATTGCTTTTTGCATCTCTGGACGCTTGTCATCGAATAAACGAAGCGGGTTTATTGCTGCGCGCTCTCTTGTTGCCTCATCGAGATCCAAAGTTGCAATGAATTTAAGTAGATCTACGCGATGAGCTGTCCGAGATTCGTTATCTCCCAGTGAGGTAATTTCAAGTCGATAGTTACGTAGTCCCAGAGATTTAAATCCTTGATCTGCTATTGCAATTACTTCAGCATCAATTGCTGGATCATCTAGACCAATCGCTTCAATTCCAACTTGGTAGAACTGACGATATCGACCAGCTTGGGGGCGCTCAGCTCTAAAGAATGCGCCGGAATACCAAACCTTCACCGGAAGTTGGCCTCGGTCTAGTCCACTTTCAATAACTGCGCGCATGACCCCAGCGGTACCTTCGGGACGCAAAGTTAGTGAACGTCCACCTCTATCTTCAAATGTATACATCTCTTTACTTACGACATCAGTTGATTCGCCTACCCCGCGCGAGAAAAGTGCGGTGTCTTCAAAGACCGGCAATTCCATTAGTTGATATCCAGCAAGTTTTGCAGGACCGATTAAAGATTCACGTACCCATTCAAAGGCAGCCGACATCGGAGGACCGTATTCACTGACCCCTTTTGGCGCTTGAATCTTTTCGTACTTCATACGCGCAATTCTTTCAGATAAGGATTATTTTTTCGCTCGAATTTAATCGTCGTCTCCGGTCCATGCCCAGGAAGTACGCGTAATTCATCGCTTAACGGGAGAACGCGGGTCTTAAGGGTCTTGACCATAGCTTCATGTGAACCCGATGGCAGGTCCGTTCTTCCTATCGAGCCCGCGAATAGAACATCACCACTAATGAGAAGTTCATCATTTATCGCAAACATCGTGCTGCCTCGAGTATGGCCCGGTGCATGAATAGCGGTTATCTTCATATCCAGAACTTCAATCTCATCACCATGACGCAAGTTTTTTACATCGTTAGGTTCAGAGAATTCCATGGCATCGAGAGTTGCTAAGAATTCAGCGCCATGCGCACCTTGGGGGCGAAGTAAGAGGTCGCGATCTTCGGTATGTATGTATGCCGAAATCCCATAACCATCAGCTAAAGGTTTTACGGAAAAAGTATGATCTAGGTGGCCGTGTGTAATAAGTGTCGCAACTGGTTTTAGACCATGTTCGGCGACTAACGCAGTTATCTCATGCGAAATATCCGGCATTCCAGGATCAACAATGATGCACTCTTGACCAGCCCCAGGTGCGATAACCCAGCAATTAGTGGCAAACATCGGGGCGACGAAAGAAGTCACCAGCATTAGATCACCCCTATTTCTGGCGCACTTTTGAGCGCGAACTTTCCCCGATAAGTAAGACAGGGTACCTTTTATCTCCGCAAGACCTCGTCTGCACACTCAAACAACGAAGGCTCGAAAAAGCCGACGCGCTGAAAGGGAAAACCATGACCGAAAATATCAATCCAGGATCAGTAAAGATCGCACCAGCTACACCAAGTGCGGCAAGTGCACTAATAGGCGATCCATCAAAATTCGGTCGAGTGGCAGATGACGGAACAGTATTTGTTATAACACCAGAAGGTGATAAGCCAGTTGGTTCCTATCCTGGCAAGACTTCAGAAGAAGCGCTGCAGTATTTCGTTCGTAAATTTGAAGCACTTGCATCAGAGGTTGCTTTAACTGCAGCCCGCATCACAAGTGGCGCAGTCGTTCCGGATGATGCATATGAAGCGGTCAAGAAGCTACGCCAGCAAGTACGCGAATTAAATGGCGTTGGAGATTTACAGGCTCTTTCTTTATCAGTTGAACAAATTGAGCCTTTAATTGAAGGTCATCGCGAAGCATACGAGGCGAAGAAAGCTCTCGAATTAGCGGCAAAAGCTGCTCACCGCGAACAAGTTTTGGTAGAAAAAGAAAAGATTGTGGCCGAAGCAGAATCCCTGGCACTTTCAGAGAATTGGAAAGTTACGGGAGATCGCCTGAAGACTCTTCTTGAAGAATGGAAATCTGCTCCTCGTTTAGATAAAAAAACAGATGCCGACCTATGGAAACGTTTTTCAGCATCTCGCAATAAGTTTGATAAGCGTCGACGTACCCACTTCGCCAGCCTGGAAGAGATCACTTCTAAGGTATCTGCTGCCAAGAAGGCTCTCGTCGAAGAAGCATCAGCGTTAGCGACTTCAACTGATTGGGTCGCAACCGCTCGCAAATTTAAAACTTTGATGGATCAATGGAAGGCCGCAGGTCGTGGCAAGCCAAGTGATGACGCAAAGCTATGGGGTAAATTCAAGGCTGCTCAGGATCAATTCTTTAAAGCGAAAAACGCTGATTTAGAAAAACGTGAAGTTTCTATGACCGCCAACTTGGCTAAGCGCGAAGAGCTCATTGTTCAAATTGAAGCTCTCGTTCCATTTACTGACGCCAAGGCTGCAAAGAACGCATTCCGCGAACTCGCACGCTCTTGGGAAAAAATCGGCATCACTCACCGAGATAAGCGTGCCGCATTTGATGCACGAATGGCGAAAGTTGAAGAAGCAATCAAGAGCGCTGAGGCTGAGATCTGGCGTAAGACCGATCCGGCCGCAAAGGCGCGCGCTGCTGATGTTGTAAAGCAATTAGCAGAATCGATCGCAAATTACGAGAAGATCGCTGCTAAATCTCAATCAGTCGGCAACGATAAGAAAGCAAAAGAGGCTCTTGATTCTGCCGAAGCGCGTAAGGTTTGGCTAGCCGAAGCAGAAAAATCTCTCGCCGAATTTAACTAATTTCGATAGACGTCATAGACGCCTTCGACCGCTCTAACTGCCGCTAAAACGGAGTCTAAGTGGGTCGCATCTGCCATTTCAAAAGTGAACTTCGAAATCGCTGTCCGATCCTTTGAAGTATTTACTGCTGCACTTAGAATATTTACATGCTGCTCTGAAAGAGCACGCGTTACATCAGCTAGCAGTCTGGCTCGATCCAGAGCTTCTACTTGAATATTTACCAAGAAGACGCTGCCCGCACTCGTCAACCATTTAACTTTGGCGATACGTTCTCCTTGATTTAACTGAAGATCAGCGGCATTTATACAATCCTCACGATGCACCGAAATACCACTGCCTTTAGTTATAAAACCGACTATCGAATCTCCTGGCACCGGCGTGCAACAACGCGCCAACTTAACTAAGACATCACCGACACCTTCAACTTCAATGGCACTGCTGGAACGTCGCACGGAATGAGAACCAGTTGGAACTTGCTCCATCGTTGGTTCGGGATGCGAATCCTCAACTCGTAAGGAGACGACTAACTTTTCGATGATAGAAGCTGCAGAAACATGACCATCGCCAACTGCGCTATATAGAGCCGAAATATCTGGGTAACGAAGATCGTGCGCTAGTTCAAGAAGTGAATGCCCAGCGAAAATTTTCTGAAGCGGCAAACCAGCTTTACGCATTTGGCGCGCAATTGATTCACGGCCAGCATCAATGGCCTCTTCACGTCGTTCTTTACTGAAGTGCGCCTTTATCTTTGAGCGGGCTCTTGGAGATTTTACAAAGTTAAGCCAGTCTCGAGATGGGCCAGCATGTTCACTCTTATTTGTGACGATCTCAACAACGTCACCATTTACCAAACGAGTATCAAGAGGGACTAATCGATTATTTACCTTAGCGCCAGCGCAACGACTTCCCACATCAGTATGTACTGAGTATGCGAAATCAACGGGTGTTGATCCACCCGGAAGTGCAATCACACTCCCTTTCGGAGTAAAGACAAATACCTCTGGGCTGCCCAGATCAAAGCGCAGCGCCTCTAAGAACTCTGAAGGATCTTCGGTCTCTTTCTGCCACTCGTGAAGTTGGCGTAGCCACAGCATTTCAGGTGACGAAGAGTTTGATTCATTTCCCTGCTTGTATTTCCAATGTGCTGCGATACCGAACTCGGCGCGCGAATGCATGTCATACGTTCTAATCTGAATTTCAATCGCCTTGCCCCCTGGGCCAATAACTGTCGTGTGTAAGGATTGATAAAGGTTAAATTTGGGCATCGCGATGTAATCTTTAAATCGCCCTGGAACCGGTGACCATCTTGCGTGAATTGAACCAAGAACGGCGTAGCAATCACGAACATCATTTACTAAAACTCGAATACCGACCAAGTCATAGATGTCGTTGAATTCTCGACCTCTAACCACCATCTTTTGATAAACGCTATAGAAATGTTTCTTGCGCCCAGTTACGGTCGCCGATACGGAATCCTTTAGCAAATCACCCTGCACTGCCGAGATGACTTCTTGGGTCAATGCATCTCTAGAGGGAGATCTTTCTGCTACCAATCTCGATATTTCTTCGAACTTCTTTGGTTCAAGAACTTCAAATGAGAGATCTTCGAGCTCCCACTTGATCGCATTCATACCCAGGCGATGGGCTAGTGGGGCATAAATATCTAGAGTCTCACGCGCTTTTCTTTCGGCACTTTCCGTGGAGACATATTTCCATGTGCGTGCGTTGTGAAGTCTGTCGGCCAACTTGATAACAAGAACGCGAATATCACGCGACATAGCAACAACCATCTTGCGAACAGTCTCGGCTTCCGCGGTTGGACCATAAGTTAATTTATCTAGCTTGGTAACACCATCAACTAAATTTGCAATCTCATCGCCAAAATCTGCGCGTAATTGCGTTAATGAATAAGGCGTATCTTCGATGGTGTCATGCAGTAACGAAGCGATGATCGTCACATCATTTAGCCCAAGTTCGGCCAAGATCTGCGATACGGCAACTGGATGAGTAATGTACTCTTCACCAGATTTACGCATTTGCCCGACGTGAGCCAACTTTGCAACTTCATAGGCGCGTTGAACATCGCCCAAATTGTTACTTGGATCATTTTCTTTCAGGGTCTTAATTAATGGCGCAACCAGAATATCCATGCTGATCGAATGTTTTCAGGCGCTAGTGGCAAATTAATTTGCCTTACTTGCGACCCTTACGTTTTGGTTGGTTGCGAGGTCCACGATTACCACTTGGGCTAATCGCTGGACGAGCTGCTGTCGAAGATGAAACCGCTTCTACGCTTACTCCCCCACGAGATGCCACACGCTTAGCCAACGCCTGCATTGCAGGCTCCTTTTCGCGAAGTGAGGCCAAGAATGGTGGAGCGATAAAGATTGAAGAATAAGTACCGACTGCAAGACCAATAAATAGCGCAAGTGAAAGATCCTTGAGAGTTCCGGCACCGAGCAAGCCAGCGCCAACAAAAAGAATAGATCCAACTGGTAGAAGTGCGATTAAAGAAGTATTTGCCGAACGAACGATTGTCTGATTAACGGCCAAGTTTGCTGCTTGCGAGTAAGTCATTTTTCCAACTGCTGCAACTGATTTGGTGTTTTCCCGAACTTTATCGAAGACAACAACAGTGTCATAAAGTGAGTAACCAAGGATTGTTAGGAACCCAATCACCGTAGCCGGCGTTACATCGAAACCAACCAGAGCGTAAATTCCAACTGTTATGAACACGTCATGAACTACCGCAACGATGGCTGCAATAGCCATCTTTGGTTCGAATGCCATAGCAAGAAAGAGCATGATTACAAGCAAGAAAGCGATAAGACCATAGAGCGCCTTCTTGGTAATTTCTTTACCCCATGATGGTCCAATTATTTGGGTGTCAATAGATTCAATGGCAACGCCGAAAGTTTGTGTCAGCGCGCTCTCTACGCCCTTTGATTGTGAAGCAGTTAGCGCTCCCGTTTGAATACGAATCTTGGAGTCACCAATCTTCTGAACGATGATCTCGCCTGGAATATCAACGGATGCTACAGATGCGCGTGCCTGCTCGACGCTAATACCTGATTTGTTTACTATGTAAGACGAGCCACCCTTAAATTCAATGCCGAGGTGCAAGCCCTGGATCGCAAGTGCTGCAATAGAAGCAAGGATAAAGAGAGCTGAGATCGAGTACCAACGACGACGCAGCCCAATGAAATCAAATGAAGTTTCACCAGAGTAGAGACGACCACCAAGACCTGAAAGTTTTGACATCGCTTATGCCTCCAATGTTGATGCAGATTGTGTTTGTTTCATTCCGATGCTCTTAGGCGATAAGCCAGAGAGGGGATGACCAGATGCAAAGAATCTAACTCCGGCCAAAATTGTCACGATTGGCTTTGTAAATAAGAAGACAACGATCAGGTCAACAAGAGTGGTGAGTCCTAGGGTGAATGCGAATCCACGAACGCCACCTACAGCGAAGAAGTAGAGAAGAACGGCTGCGATAAGCGAAACAGCGTCGGCAACCAAAATGGTGTGACGTGCTTTTAGCCAACCACTTTCGACTGCGGAGCGAAGTGAGCGTCCTTCACGTGCTTCATCACGAATGCGTTCAAAGAAGACGATGAATGAGTCGGCTGTTACGCCGATTGCAACAATTGCTCCAGCAATCCCGGCAAGAGTAAGAGTGAATCCGATTGTCGCCCCGAGTACCAAGAAGAGTAGGTACACCAATCCACCAGCAATTGCCAGCGAACCGACAGTTACTAAACCAAGACCGCGATAATAAAGAAGTGAGTAGATAACTACGAGTCCAAGACCGAGGAAACCAGCTAGCAGGCCGGCGTTTAATTGGTCGGCGCCCAAAGTAGGTGAAACCTGTTGAACTTCACCGCGGTCAAATGCCAATGGCAGTGCACCGTATTTAAGTACGTTGGCAAGATCTTGTGCTTCAACTTGCGAGAACGAACCAGTGATTTGCGCATTTCCTGATGGAATCGCTTCGTTAATTCGAGGAGCTGAAACAACTAGACCGTCGAGAACAATTGCTACCTGATTTAGAGGCGATGCCAAAGTTGTTACGCGATTAGTTAGCGCGCCAAATGCCTTAGTTCCTTCGCCATTAAAGGTTAGGGAAACAAACCAGGCAACGCCCTGTGATGGATCCATGCCAGCGGATGCTTCAGATACTTGCTGACCAAGAACTTCGGCAGGTCCAAGAATGTATTTAGCTCCGCCTTCGCGAGAACAAGAAACGATCGTGTCGGCTGGACTATCTGCTCCAGTTCCTTCACGGTTTGCAGGATTGGTGCAATCCAGTGCGGCATAGCGAGCATTGATATCGGCAGACACACCGGCAGCCGGAGTTGCTGCTGTAGCAGTGTCTGCAGTTGTTGGAATACCAGCACTTTCGGCAAGAACTTGGCGAAAGCGAAGTTCGGCAGTCTGACCAACTAGATCAACAACGCGACGTCCGCTATCACCTGGAACTGAAATTACTATCTGACGATTTGTTCCGCTGCCTTGTGCAGTTACTTCACTTTCGGCCACACCGAGTGAGTTAACGCGCTGGCGAATAATTGTTACAGCCTGATCAACGGCTTCGGATGTGATCTTGTTAGCATCATTTGATGCGCGAGGCTGCAGCGTCACGCTGGTGCCTCCGCGCAGATCGAGACCGAGGCGAACAGCTGAAGCGCCTTGAATAAATGCAGTAACTATTAATCCGAGCAGGATTACGGCCAAGATCACGAGGGAACGGCCAGAGCGGGCAGGGCTCTTCACGGTTTTATTTGGTGTGGACATAGGAGCAGAGTCTAGGCGTCAAGTGCTGGCGTGTCGAAAAGCGTCGCAGCCCCAGCAGGTGGTGTTCGTCCCACGTGGGCCCATCCTTGCGCCGTTGCGATACGCCCCCTTGGAGTTCTGGCCATGAATCCATTTCGGACCAGAAATGGTTCAGCGACAGATTCCACGGTTTCAGTCTCTTCGCCAACTGCAATCGCCAGCGTTGAAAGACCAACTGGACCACCATTAAATCGCTCAATTAGCGCAACTAACACCGAGCGATCGAGTCGATCAAGACCTTTCTCATCTACTTCATACATTTCAAGTGCTGCCATTGCATCTTCATGAGTCAAATGGTTTGCACCTTTGGCACCTGATCTAACTTGCGCATAATCACGCACGCGACGCAGCAGACGATTAGCAATACGTGGCGTTCCGCGCGAGCGGCCGGCAACTTCTTCAACCGCTTTAGCATCAATTTTCAACTGGAGAAGAGCAGCGCTGCGGCGAATAACTTCTTGCAACTCATCTTCTTCATAGAAATCCAAATGCGCAGTAAACCCGAAGCGATCGCGTAGTGGACTAGGCAATAATCCTGCACGAGTTGTGGCACCAACTAATGTAAATCGTGGTAACTGTAATGGGATTGCAGTAGCTCCAGGGCCTTTGCCAACTACAACGTCTACTCGGAAATCCTCCATCGCCAAATATAAAAGTTCTTCCGCTGGCCTTGGCAGGCGATGAATCTCATCGAGAAATAAAATTTCGCCTTCGACAAGTGATGAAAGAATTGCGGCCAAATCACCTGCGTGCGTAATTGCTGGCCCACTTGTGATGCGAATAGGTGTCTGCATTTCACTGGCCAAGATCAGTGCCAGAGTTGTCTTTCCCAATCCTGGCGGCCCCGAAAGAAGGATGTGATCGGCAGCGGAATTACGTTGTCTAGCCGCGGTTAAAAGAACATCAATTTGATCGCAGACTCTTTTTTGCCCAATAAATTCAGAGAGAGTCTTAGGGCGAAGCGCATGCTCGGCAGCCGAGTCATCGCTTGTAAATTCTGGGGTGACTAAACGATCATCGCTCATCGCTAGCGACCACCTTTCTGCAAGGCGCGCTTTAACAAATCAGAAAGATCACTTGCGTTGGCATCGCCACCTTCTTCAGCAATCTGATTCACCACAGTTGTAATCGCGTTATCTGATTCCTTCGCGCTAAAACCAAGAGAAATCAAGGCGCTAGCCAACTGTTCACGCCAGACAGGTTGATGATGTGCAATTCTATGAGATGTTCCAAAATCAGAAAGTTTTCCTTTCAACTCTAAGATCAATCGCTGTGCACCTTTTCGACCAATGCCAGGTACCTTTTCGATTGCTCCGATATCTTCTTGGGCAACTGCGATACCTAATTGGCTCGGAGACAGAGCAGCGACAAGTGACAGTGCGACCTTTGGCCCAATTCCGCTTACCGTTTGTACTAATTCAAAAAGTGACTTGACATCATCATCCAAGAAACCATAAAGAGTAAGGGAATCTTCACGCACGACCAACGATGTAAAAAACTGTGCGGGCGCTCCAACATTTAGCGAGGCACTTGTGGCCGGAGTAATTGAAACTGCGAGGCCGACTCCCCCGACTTCAACGACCGCGCGATCAAGGGCAAGTGAGCGCACCGTGCCATTTAACATAGAGATCATTTGCCAACCAGCTTAGCTAAACGTGATTTTTCTGCGGCAACCGCGGTTGCTAACTTCGAATCGCCTGAACCACGCCAAATATGACAGATAGCAAGAGCCAGTGCATCAGTACTGTCAACCGGCTTAGGAATCTCTTTCAATGACAGCAACCGTTTAACCATCTCTGCTACCTGAACTTTATTGGCGCGACCCGATCCCGTGACTGCAGCCTTAACTTCACTTGGTGTGTGCATAGCGACCGGAATTCCAGCGCGAGCGGCAACCAGCAAAGCGATACCTGCGGCCTGACCAGTTCCCATCACAGTGCGAACATTGTGCTGGGCAAAAACTCGTTCCACCGCAATCACATCAGGTTGATGAAGTTCCACCCATTGCGTTAACTCGCGCTCTAACTGTAAAAGTCTTAGTTCCAGAGCCGTAGTGGAAGGTGTCAAAATCACACCGACAGAAATTAACTGAAGTGACGTCCCCGGTGCTCCGCTAATCACGCCGACACCACAACGCGTCAAACCTGGGTCTACGCCCAGAACGCGAATAGGTTGTTGGCTCATAACTTCAAAGCCTATGACGTGGAGTACTTACGCCTAGGAAAGGCTCGCCATAACTTCATCAGATACATCGAAGTTGCTATAGACGTTCTGAACATCGTCTAGCTCTTCGATTGCATCAATTAATTCGAAGACCTTCGTGGCTCCTTCGGCATCTAGCGGAATACTCATCGAAGGCAGGAATGATGAATCTGCAGATTCGTAATCGAGGCCAGCTGATTGCAGAGCGGTACGGGCAGCGACCAAATCGCTCGCTTCACAAACGACCTCAAATGATTCACCTAGATCATTTACTTCTTCAGCCCCTGCTTCGAGCACTGCTTCTAAAACTTTCTCCTCAGTAACTCCACCATCTTTGCTTACGATGATGACGCCTTTGCGATTAAAGAGATATGAAACTGATCCAGGATCTGCCATCGAGCCACCATTGCGAGTAACAGCAACGCGAACTTCGGATGCAGCACGGTTGCGATTATCAGAGAGACATTCGATCATAATTGCCACACCATTAGGTCCGTAGCCTTCATACATAATTGTTTGCCAATCAGCGCCACCAGATTCCAGACCAGCACCGCGCTTTACGGCACGATCGATGTTATCTGCCGGCATCGAATTCTTTTTAGCCTTCGCGATTGCATCAAAGAGAGTTGGGTTGCCATCAACATCGGCTCCACCATTGCGCGCTGCTACTTCGATAGCCTTGATTAGCTTTGCGAAATTTTTCGCGCGACGACCGTCAATGACAGCCTTCTTATGCTTTGTCGTTGCCCATTTGGAATGGCCTGACATTTAGAACACCTCAATCATCTTTTCTAACGCGAATTTAGTGTCGTTACTTTATCGCGCCAGCGCACACTTGATCAAAGAAGTAACGATGTACGCGTAAATCCGAGGTTAATTCCGGATGGAAAGAGGTCGCAAAAAGCGCGCCTTGACGAACTGCCACAGGGTGGCCCTTGCCATCGGCAGCAATTACTTCAGAGAGCACCTCGACCGAACTCGAAAACTCTTCTACCCACGGCGCACGGATGAAGACTGCGTGCATTTCGTTGCCATCAAAGTTCAAATCACTTTCAAATGAGTCAACTTGTCGTCCAAAAGCGTTGCGGCGGACCGTCATATCGATACCACCAAATGTTTCCTGTCCAACTGCACCATCGACAATGCGATCAGCTAAGAGAATCATTCCGGCGCATGAGCCGTAAACCGGCATACCTTGGGCGATGCGTTTTTTTATTTCTTCGAATAGATCAAAAGTTCGGGCTAATTGTGCGATCGTGGTTGATTCACCGCCAGGAAGTATTAGAGCGTCTACTTCGGCAAGTTCTTCACTTCGTCTTACGGTTAGCCCCGCATGCCCGGCTTGCTTGGCAGCAAGTAAATGTTCACGGAAATCGCCTTGCAGCGCCAGAACACCTATCTTCATCGCAGTTAGCGAACTACCAGCCGCGTTCGGCTAAGCGGTGTGGTGCTGGCAAATCTGCAACATTGATTCCAACCATGGCTTCACCTAAGCCACGAGATGCATCGGCTACAACTTTGGCATCGTCGAAGAAAGTAGTTGCCTTGACGCAAGCCGAAGCGCGCGCGGCTGGATCGCCGGACTTGAAAATTCCTGAACCGATAAAGACGCCATCGGCGCCCATCTGCATCATCAGTGCAGCATCCGCAGGAGTTGCAATTCCGCCGGCGGTAAATAAAACAACTGGGAGTTTCCCGGTTTCGGCAACTTCCTTTACAAGGGCATAAGGTGCCTGGAGTTCTTTAGCTGCGACATAGAGTTCATCTTCGCGCATGGAAGAAAGACGGCGAATTTCTCCACCAATTTTTCGCATATGCATCATCGCATTTGAAACATCGCCTGTTCCAGCTTCACCCTTTAGAACGGATCATTGCCGCACCTTCATTGATACGACGCAGTGCTTCGCCAAGATTTGTAGCGCCACAGACGAAAGGAACTTTGTAATCCCACTTATCAATATGGTTTTCGAAATCTGCTGGTGTTAATACCTCTGACTCATCGATGTAGTCGACCCCAAGCGCTTCCAAAATGCGGGCTTCCACAAAGTGGCCAATTCGAGCCTTTGCCATAACCGGAATCGTTACAGCCGCTTTAATTTTTTCAATCATGTCAGGGTCAGACATGCGTGCGACTCCACCTTGGGCACGAATATCTGCGGGCACGCGTTCCAGTGCCATCACTGCACACGCACCAGCATCTTGTGCGATTTTGGCTTGCTCAGCGTTAATGACATCCATGATGACGCCACCCTTGAGCATTTCTGCCATACCGCGCTTAACGCGTGCCGTGCCCACTGCCTCTGACATTAAAAACTCCTTTTTCGATGACGCAATACTACTTTGAACCCTTCATGGGCGCATCCGCAATATTTGAACTATTTGTGGGCGTGAATACAGGCTGCTTATCGGTAAGTGCTACCCATATTTGACCTGGAGCGAAGAGAATTTCTTCACCAGTTGGCAAAGTCCATGAAGTACCAACTTCGGCAGTTGGACGGTTCCACAACGCAGGAATCGCTAGCCCATCGCGCAAAATAAAACCTTTTCCATTACCAACTGTGGGAGAAAATGGTGTGACTCCCCCAACTTTGTCGTGATACTCCGATGGAGTTATTGAAACTAATTGAATAACAAAAGTGGTTGGTCCTAAATGAATTCCGGATGCAGCCAAATCTGGAAGACCACGGTTTGATAACAACCAGCGCCGTTCGGATATCGACCAAGTTGCATCATAAGAGCTTGTGGGCCAAGAAACTTTCACAGAACTAATTGCTGTTCCGGTTTCGGGGCTATCGCCGAAGCTCCAACCAACTTTCTTTGAAGTGGCGATAACACTTCCTTGCGCAGCAACTTTGCCCATTAGCGTTTTTGCTTGCAGCATCATCGCAGTGGGTGCTACGCGTGTTGGATCATTTGCGTAGATATCGCGGCCCTGTCTCTGTGCACCGAGATTTTCTAAATTGGCTTCGGCTATGACCGGTAAGAGTTTTCTTTGTGCCCCGCTATAGGCAAAAGCAACGCGACCATATTGTTCAAGTAGTTCGATATCTGAGATTCGAGCACTTCGCACTGGACCAACAACATCTGGAATCTTTGAGGAAAAGACCGCAGCAAGTCGAGTCAGCCCCCCTTCCACTTGTTCGATGTAAACCACATCGGCATCCTCTATTCCAGCTTGCGGATGCGCAGCAGTAGTGTCATCAATTTTGACCACCAGAATCGGTCCATCAATTCCTATACGACCACTGAGAGAATTTCGACTCTCTTCTTCCACCGCATTTGTTATTACCCGACCAATATCTGTGACGCCCGCAAAACCAAATATTGCTCCTGCAACAAGTGCTATCGAAAGAAGACCTACTAAAGCCGGAAATACTTTCTTAAAGAACATCGGCTTCAAATTCATATGTCACTGGCAAAGGAGCGCTACCTGCAAGTCGGAAAATTCTGAAAACGGGCTTCTTTCGAACCATTTGAGTACGGGTGACCGCATCAACGTGCATTGCAATCGCTACACGAATCTTGTCGGTTAACTCTGAGAGTTCGCGCAGCAAGTCCTTTTCGATGAATCCGTCTACAAGATGACCATCATTTAACAAAAGACCGAGCGCTCCAGATAAACCGCTTTCGGCTTGGGAACGAGTCTGCATTTGAGCATCTCTGGCTTGATGAGCCGCAGCCGTTAGCAGCAATGCAGATGCTGGGTCTGCGATGTCACTCTTAGCGATTTCTAGTGCGACCGCAGCTCGTCGCTGCAATAGGCCATCTAAATTCGCCCAACTAGTTTCAACGCGATGGTGCAACCGGTCTAGACGAGTGGCCGAATATGAGAGATACCAAATAATAAAGATAACAACGAGTGCGATAGATAAGAACTTTTCCATCAGTTTCCGTCTCTTCCCAAGAAGCGATTCCATGCACGATTTTCCGAAGAAAGAGTTACGCCTTTGCCACCTACCAAGGCCATCTCATAAATTGAAAAGATATCTTCAGCCACGACATCCCAATCAAAACGTTGTGCGTAGATCTTGCCGCGCTGCGCCAAAGACTTGCGTTTATCGGTATCGCGTAACAAATCAATGACCACTTTTGCTAACTCTTGAGGACTTTCGGATTGGAAGAGAGCCCCATATTCACCATTTCCCAAAAGGGAATCAAAGGCCGGAATATCACTTGCAACAACAGCAGCGCCTCCGGCGAGAGCTTCTGCCAAAATAATTCCGAAGGATTCACCGCCGGTATTTGGCGCGATGTAAAGCGCTACAGATGAGAGGAAATCAGCCTTTTCTTTCTCAGTGATGCGTCCTAAAAATTCAAAACGATGTCGGAGTTGCGGATCAATTTCATCTTCTACCTCTTTACTATCACCAGGTCCAGCAACTAAGACACGGACATCAGGTGCGAAGCGAGCAATGATTGGTAAGGCCTCAAGCAACACTGATAAACCTTTGCGTGGCTCTTCATATCGTCCGATGAAACCAAGAGTGTTACCGCTCCATTCAGGGCGCACTTCACCATCACGGTATAGATCTGCGTAAATCCCGTTTGGAACAACGATGGCATCAGTCTCTAGGTGTTCGGTTAAAGTTGCCCGAGCTGCCTCGCTCACGGCGATACGAGCGGTAAGTTTCTCAATTACCGGCTCAAGGATCGGACCGATTGCAAAAATCGCTTTCTGCCGCTTTGCTGCCGCATGAAACGTTCCGACAAGAGGACCTTCGGCGGCCCAACAAGCTAACAAGGAAATTGAAGGAATTGCTGGCTCATGTAAATGTAATAGATCAAAATTTCCGGAGGATATCCAATGGCGTACTCGAGAAAATGCAATAGGGCCAAATAAAACTCGCGCCACTGCCCCGTTATAAGGAATAGAAATCGGCTTTCCAGCACTGACTACATAATCAGGGATTGCGGCTTCATCAATTACAGGAGCCAGAACTGAAACATAGTGGCCTTTATCGATCAAGTATTCTGCCAAGTCGCGAACATGATTTTGTACTCCACCAGGTGTATCCCAACCATATGGACAAACTAAACCGATGCGTAATTTCTGCAGAGTCATAGCGTTCTCTCTTTAAAGTCGCCATCAATCCAGATGCGTTGCAACATATGCCAATCCTGCGGATGTTTAGCTATTCCCTTTGCAAATTGGTCTGCACACTCTTGCACCACAGTTGTAACTCGTTCTGCTTCCGTTCCGTTCGAAGGAATTGCCACGCTGTTAAATTCGATATGGATTCCGGTATTTGTATAGGACACAAATGCTGTTACCAAAGGTATGCCGGTGCGAATAGCTAGTAACGCCGCTCCCGCAGGCATGCGCGCAGGGTGTCCAAAAAAATTAACATCAACCCCACTGCGAGATAAATCGCGATCCGAAACCAGCGCAATCAGTGCACCCTCACGAGCGCGTTGCAATAGCGTCGCCATAGATCGCCCATCCAGTGCCAAGACTTCCATGCCCATGTTCTGGCGGTACTCAAGAAATTTATTAAATAAGGCTTCTGGTTTAACTCTTTCGGCAACTGTTACCAACGGAAATCCCATTCCGCAAAAGTAAGAACCAGCGTGATCCCAATTACCGGCGTGAGGAAGGGCGATGACAACGCCACGGCCATCTCTCATCGGAGCCGTTAGCAGTTCTTCTCGCGTGACAGTCACAGTCGTTGAGATACGGGAATTCGACCAATCTGGCGATCTAAAAGTGTCACACCAGTAGCGCATGCTCGATGAAACTGCCGCGCGCATGAGCTGATCCATGGCATCCGAGCCATTGCTCGGAACAACTCTTTGCAAATTGCTGCGCAATCTTTTCATCTGCGCGCCATTTCGGGATAGAACTATTTTGCCAATGCTTTCAAATAACGAATAAGCGGTCCTTTCCGGCAGAGCACGCACCAATCGCCATCCCACAAAATATGGCAGCGCCGATAAAAAATCTTTATTCATGTAGTTAAATCTCAGCCTTCACAATCAATATTCGTTGCACAACAGTCACGGTAGCCAATATCAAAAGCAGCCAGATTCCAATAGTTAGCGCATAAGGAACCCCTAAGCCCTCGAAGCCAATCGCGGTTAAAGCCAAAATTAGCCGTTCGGTTCTTTCTGCGATGCCGCCCGAGCATTCGATATTTAAAGACTCTGCCTTGGCTCTTACATATGAAACCAACCCGCCAGCAACCAGTGCCGCTAGAGCGATAGGTGCGAGAGGATCATCAACGTTTATCAAAGCAATAGTTAGTCCAACCATGATCGCAGAGTCAGTGATTCGATCAATTGTGGAATCCAAAAATCCACCCCAACGACTGGCACCTTTATGTGAAATTCTCGCCATCGCGCCATCAAAGAGATCGCTTAGCGCAAATATTGATATGGCTATCGTGCCCCAGAAAAATTCCTGACGTGGATAAAAGTAGAGAGCACTAAAAACTACGCCGAGCGCACCGATTGCAGTTACTGCATTTGGTGTTAGCCCAAGACGAAGCGCCCCACGCGCAATTGGATTGATGGCGCGGGTTACGGCTGGTTTTAATGAAGCGCTTAACATCGCCACCATCGTAGGCTTAAGGGCGGAATTTCACCTATTCTGACGCCTGTGACTTCTGCAAAACGCATCCATATCTACGGCCATGTCTCGGCCCAACCCAAAGCGATCGCAAATCTATTTGGCGCAGAGGTTTCAGATATTGCAGTTGCGGAAAGTGATTTGGCAATCTTTGTTATTAATCCCGCAGCTGGAATCGATCAGCCGACTATTGATTTATGGCAATCCTTAAGCGATTTTCAATTACCTCGCTTGGTAATTGTGAACGAACTAGAGGGATCAGATTCAGATTTCGAAGATGCCATCATGTTGGGAAATCGCGTTTTTGATCAACTCGCGACGCCTTTTCTTGTTCTGCATGGTGATAAAGGTGAACCAATCGCGCTGATCAGCCTTGAAAATTTGGAGATCCGTGATTACACAACTAGTCCGCCAAGTGTGCGTGCCAGTGATATCGAGCACCAAGAGCTGGTAGCGGATTTCCGCGCAGAGTATTTATCCGAGATTGAAAACGCCGGCGAAGGTGCATTCGCCGCGGGACTTTTATTTCCAGCAATTCCTATCGTGATTTCGAATGGACTAGGGATAGATGTCGTGAAGAGTTATCTAGATTTACTTCACTAAATTAACTGCTCTAAATTAAATGGCTACCAGGCCGCAGAAAGTTCAGCGCGAGTTTGGGCAAGCAAGACCGGCATGACTTTTGTTTGACCAATGATCGGCATGAAATTAGCGTCGCCCGACCAGCGTGGAACAACATGTTGATGAATGTGCTCGGCAACTCCAGCACCGGAAATCGCCCCTTGATTCATACCTAAGTTAAAACCTGCTGGTGCAGCAACTTTGCGCAAGGTGACCATTGCATGTGCGGTCATCTCAGAGATTTCATCACGTTCGTCCTTGGTGAGATCGGTTAGATCGGCGACATGGCGGAAACTGCAGATCAATAAATGGCCTGCGTTGTATGGGTATAAATTCATAACTGCGTATGCGAATTCACCACGCGAAACTATTAAACCCTCTTCATCTGAAAGAGTGGGAATTCGACAGAAAGGACATTCGACCTCATTCTGCGCTAGCGGCCGGTTCTCACCTTTTAAATATTCCATTCGGTGCGGTGCCCATATGCGAGCCCAACGATCTGGCATTCCTAAATCAGGTGAAGCCATTGCTAGACCTGCTTGCGATCACTGATTGCTAATTGAATTTCAGAAATAGCGTCGGCGACCGCGATGGAATTTTTTTGTTCTCCGTTGCGATAGCGAATCGAAACTTTACCCGCCGCTTGATCCTCTTCACCGGCGATCAACATATACGGAACCTTTTGCATCTGGGCATTGCGGATCTTCTTCTGCATGCGATCATCGGATGAATCAAGGTCGATGCGGATTCCCGCAGCCCTAAACTCTTTTACAACCCCCGACAAATAATCAGCGAATGCTTCGGCTACTGGTATGGCTGTGACTTGCACTGGAGCCAGCCAAGGTGGGAAAGCACCTGCGTAATGCTCGGTAAGAACTCCGAAGAATCTTTCAATTGAACCAAACAGTGCGCGGTGAATCATCACCGGTCGTTGACGTGTTCCATCTGTTGCCGAATATTCAAGTTCAAATCGCTGTGGCAATTGGAAATCAACCTGAATAGTCGACATCTGCCAGGTGCGACCAATGGCATCTTTGGCTTGCACTGAAATCTTTGGGCCATAGAACGCTGCGCCACCTTCATCAAGAACTAACTCAAGATTTTGCGCAAGTGCTGCCTTACGTAACGCTTCCGTAGCTTCCACCCAATCTGCATCTTCACCAACTGATTTTTCAGGGTTGCGTGTGGAGAGTTCAAGATAGAAATCTTCCAAGCCATAATCACGGAGTAAGTTCAATACGAAAGTCAGTAGCGAATCTAACTCGCCAACCATTTGTTCTTTTGTGCAATAAATATGAGCATCATCCTGTGTGAAACCGCGAGCACGAGTCAGGCCGTGCACAACTCCAGATTTTTCATAGCGATAGACAGTGCCAAATTCGAAAAGACGCAACGGCAACTCGCGATAAGAGCGCCCACGAGATGCAAATATAAGATTATGGAACGGACAGTTCATCGGCTTCATGTAGTACTGCTGGCCGGCACGTTTGATTGTGCCATCGGCATGTAACTCTTCATCCATAACCATCGGCGGGTACATGCCTTCTGAGTACCACTGTAAGTGGCCAGATTTTTCGAAGAGCGCAGCCTTAGTTAAATGCGGTGAATAAACGAATTCATAACCTTCATCTTCATGGCGCTTACGAGAATAATCTTCCATCGCACGACGAATAATTCCGCCTTTGGGATGAAAGACCGCTAGTCCCGAACCGATTTCTTCAGGGAAGGAGAACAGATCAAGTTCTGTACCAAGGCGACGATGATCGCGCTTTTCAGCTTCGGCAAGAAGTTCAAGATACGCATCAAGTTCTTCTTGGGATGGCCAAGCAGTTCCATAAATGCGTTGCAACATTGGATTCTTCTCAGAACCTCGCCAATATGCAGCGGCGGTGCGCATCAATTTAAATGCGGGAATATGTTTTGTGGAAGGCAGATGCGGACCACGACAGAGGTCGGACCAAACAGGTTGCCCATCGCGACCTAAGTTGTCATAAATTGTGAGTTCAGCTCCACCAACTTCAACACTGGCTTCTTCTCCAGCGCCGGATTTAATTCCAATTAATTCACATTTGTAAGGCTCGTGGGCCAACTCTTTTAAAGCATCGGATTCAGTTGTAACGCGACGGCGAAAACGCTGTCCATCTTTGATGATCTTGCGCATAGCGCTTTCAATCTTTATGAGATCTTCAGGATTGAAAGCCCTCTCTGGATCAAAGTCATAATAAAAACCATCAGTAATCGGAGGACCAATTCCCAATTGAGTCTGTGCAAATACTTGCTGCACCGCTTGTGCCATAACGTGCGCCGTTGAATGGCGAAGCACAGAGAGACCTTCGGGCGATGAAATTGAGACTGCCTCAACTGAGTCACCATCCGCGAGTTCTGTCCAGAGATCTTTCAGGACTCCATTGACTTTGCAGACGATGATTTCTTTGCGTTCAGTAAATAATTGCGTTGGACGAATTTCGGCTTCAACTGAAACCGATACCCCATCGACCTTAATTGCTATCGCAGACATGGGCTTAGCCTACCGAATGCTTGTGTGTGTTTGCCCAAATATTCGCGGCCAGCGCCTTGCAATCTTCATCTATTTGTAAGGATTTTCCAGCAATCGATGCAACGGAAAGCGCAATTTTCAAACTTGAGATTACAAAAGCCGCGTCAACTTTTTCGACTTCCGACTTAAATATTTGCTTTACCGCTACCCCACATCTTGCGATCACTATCCCCCGTTGAATACCTGGCAGAACGCCAGACGATAATGGGGTCGTAATCCATTTTCCATCGATGCGAAAGAGGAAATTTGATACGGCCCCTTCAGTAACTTCGCCACTTTCATTAATGCAAATAATCTCATCAAAGCCACTTTGTTGCGCTTGTTCTAAAAGAACTAATCGATGCTCGTATGGGTAAGTCTTGAGACTTATAGATTCAACGATTTCCGAATCTGCTACTACGTCCAATCTTGCTGGCTTGGTTATATCTTCATAGCGTTGGTGAACTGCGATGAATCGCCCTTTTGAAAAGAGCAAACGTAACCGCCCAATTCTCTGTGGTTCTGCAGTTATTAGTGAATGTATTCCAGTTCGTATAACTTCTTCGTTCGGTAATGAGAATCCTTTGGCAGTTGCTGCCTCTAGCGCCCTACGCATATGGCGCCCAAGTTCAAAGACCTCGCCCTCTTGGGTTCGAATCGTTTCAAAAACACCTTCACCGCTTGGCCAACCATCAACGTTGACATGCGCAGCAACGGAATCTGTTAACTGGCCATTGAACCAAATCTGCATTAGAGATTTCCTCCAGCTATCGAAATTAGTTTTCGCGCTTTAAGTTGGGTCTCTTCCCATTCGGCTGTTGGGTCACTCCCCCACGTAATTCCCGCACCTGTTCCAAAGCGCAGTTGCGAATCACGTAGAGTCCAGAACGTTCTGATGGCAACCGATAATTCAGCTTGATCTCCTTCGACCCAACCGAGTATTCCGCAATATGGTCCACGTTCTACAGGTTCATTCTCTGTGATCACTTGCAGCGCAGAACTCTTAGGGGCTCCACTTATTGACCCGGCCGGAAGCAGCGCTGTGATTATTTCCTTCCATGTAATTGCATCCTTTAATTCACCTGTCACATCAGAGACTAAATGTCGAAGGCCGGGATGATCTTCAGATCTAAGCAAATTGGCAACATCGACGCTTCCGTCGCGACAAATCTTCCCAAGATCATTGCGCATTAAATCAACGATCATAATGTTCTCACTCTGATCTTTCTCGCTAAACCCGTTCTGATCCAGAGTTTGTGTCCCTTTTATTGGGGATGTGATCACTTTATTTCCGTCACGTTTTAAGAATAGTTCGGGCGAAGCAGATGCAATAGCTATCTCTGGCAGAGATAAATATGTGGCATAAGGAGCCGGGTTTGAGCTGAGGATTAACCCGAAGAGTGACGCCAATTCATCTCCAGAAAAATCCGTTGTTAATACTCGACAGGCATTTACTTGATAGACCCATCCGCTTGCGATCGACTCTTTGATTTTTGTAACATAATTGCAATACTCGCTTTGATCTAGTGAGCTCTTCCATTTTCCGGAAATTAAACCGCTTGCCGATCCGCTGAAAGGAAAACGTGCTTTCATGACTTGTCTAAACCGTGCCAAGCGAATCTGTCCTTCAAAGCCCACACTAACTGCCCAGAAATTGCCATCATCTAAACGTGATAAATCATCAGTTACTTCGATGAGAGATCTGGCATATCGCCCGCTCATCCAGAACGAGTCATCGCGCAAATCCATACCCTAACGCTACGGTGAAATCGCTCGCTTTGGCGGATAGCCCCTTGCTGCGATAGATTTGTCCACGCACGAAATGCGGACGTAGCGCAGCTGGTAGCGCGGAACCTTGCCAAGGTTCAGGTCGCGGGTTCGAAC